>Ga0209536_100000258_pt1 | contig 84240 bp, 63 predicted proteins | sample DeeMarSeWOR28_12_FD_187461 | JGI IMG/M metagenome (GOLD analysis project Ga0209536, IMG submission 187461) | Marine sediment microbial communities from White Oak River estuary, North Carolina - WOR-2-8_12 (SPAdes) (version 2) | ecosystem: Environmental > Aquatic > Marine > Intertidal zone >... | reverse complement strand
TTCGTCATCGCCGGCGACCAAAACTCCGATCCCTTCGACGGGGACAGCATCCCCGGCTCGGCGCAGTTGTTGTTGGAGCACCCGCTGGTCAACACCAAGGTGACGCCTAGCAGCGAGGGCGGACCGGAACAGGCAGTGTTGCAAGATCTTGCCAACGACACCCACCTGGGCGACCCGGCCTTTGACACGGCCGACTTCAACGATTTCGCTCCCGGCAACCTGCGCGCCGACTACGTGCTGCCGCGCAAGAACCTGCGCATCGTGGATGCGGGCGTGTTCTGGCCGCTCAGCGATGATCCGCTCTTCCCGCTGGTGGGCACTTTCCCCTTCCCCAGCTCCGATCACCGGCTGGTATGGGTAGACGTCTGGGTGCCGAGTTATTGAGTGATCTGACCCATCCTTCTCCCATCGGTTCTGAACTCCGATGGGAGAAGGCAGGTCTTCCATCGGCAGAAGTAAAGCAGATTAGCGGCCCGGGCGTTGAGCAGTGGTTCGGACCAAGCAGCCTCAGCCCCGGACGAGACTCAAAAGTTGGGGGTGGCACCAGCCTGAAGTTATTTCACCCTTCTTTCTTTAAATGGAGGCCAAGAATGAGTGGTCAAAGAGCGTTAATCAGCAGAGCGTTTCAGGCATTCATGACCGAAGCGCCCGACGCTGCCGGGGTTTGGTCAGAAATGGTACAAGGGCTGGCCAAGGCCAGCGCCCTGGATGAAAAGACTCGGGAATTGGCTTATTTAGCCGTCTTGGCAGCCTTAGAGCTTGAGAGTGGCATCCCCTTCCACGTCAAAGCCGCCAAGGGATTAGGGGCTAGCCGCGAGGAAATCATCAGCGCCCTCTTGGTCGGCTTACCGGCCGCCGGACATCGCGTTACCCAGGTTCTGCCGGTAGCCCTCGATACATTTGACGAAGATGCATAACTTAGAGGATGGAATCGACGTTAATATGGCTGAATTAAATCTGAGGGTTTCGTCGTTCCATCAAGATCACATTGCGCCATAGGCCATTTAATTGGCCAAGGCGCTCCCGGTATCCAACCTGGCGAAATCCACAAGCTTTATGTAAAGCCAGGCTGGCTCTATTTTCGGGAAAGATACCCGCCTCCAGGGTCCAAATGCCGGCTTCCTCGGAATCGATAATGAGCGCCTGCAGAAGTGCTGTGCCGATGCCTTGACCGCGAGCTTTCTTGGTTACGTAGACGCTAACCTCAGCTACTCCAGCATAAACACAACGGCCGGATACCGGGCTTAAGGCGGCCCAACCAACCACTTGCCCCCGTTTGCGAGCCACCAAGCGACCTGTGGCCAAATGGTCCTCGTTCCAGGTTTCCCAAGATGGCGTTTCTGTCTCAAAAGTCGCCTGCCCGGTGGCGATGCCTTCTTCGTAAATCGCCCTGACGGCCGGCCAATCACCTTCCCGCATCGGCTCCAACTTCACGTGAATGATTCCCTGTTCCATGGCGCCACTGTACCTATTCCTTTTTTTCCTACAATAGAGATTGGTTCGCTAAATCTGTAAAATCAAGGGAAAGAGACACATGTCATTTCGAAAGAAGAGAGAAATCCCTATTGCCTGGCAAATTGAGAGGGATTCCTCATCGCTTCGCGATTCGGAATGACGGATCCATGTCATGACCTTGAATGTGTCAAGGCCCTGTCGCTCGCCTGAAATATTCTCTTCTTCCATGGCAACTTGGCAGTGAGTTCTAACGAAAACTCGCCTGTTGTTAGAATCTAAGAGACATACAGGTCAGGCCGCCATCCATCTTGCGGGCTTCACTAATATCCAACTCGACGATATCCAAACCTAATTCCAAAAGCTGGGATTTCGTTCTTGGGAACCCGGCCGGCATCAGGAGATGATCGTTGATCCACAAGGTGTTACTGGCGTATTCTTCGGCCGGATCGAGGATGATCTTGTTGTATTCTTGGAACTCAGCCCGGCCGGCATATACCCTTGTTAGCAACAGGGTATCCCCTCCAACGATATTCACGCTCGACTTCAGATGAAGGCCATCACCCACCGCAACAGGTTCCCAGGTATGGCCATGCCTCTCCAGGATATGGCCCAACTTCCTGGCACCCTCTTCATTCGTGCGTTCCGACATCCCCACAAAGAAGTGATTTCCAACCATGAGCACATCGCCACCTTCAACCGTGCCAGGAGCCTGGATCCTGGCTACCTCACGATAGCTGGCTAAGAGGGATTCTAACGCACGTTCTTCGCCCTGCCTGGAAGGCGCGCCAGGGTTGGTGATCACGGCCACGTTTGGGGTGACGACGGCCGCATCTTCGACAAAATAAGCGTCTGGATAGCCAAGCAACGCATCCAGGATGGTAACCTCCAGGCCAATAGACCTGAGCGCATTGATATAGTTGGCATGTTGTAGCAGCATCTTGGTGTAATCGGCCGTTCCCAAATTGCTGGTTGTCAGGCCCTGGACGCAATCCACGCCGGGCCTCCGCACTATCGCGCGGGTAATCATTTTACCCATGGCCCGTAACAAATCATCGTCATTCGAGGGTAAAACCGATCTTGACGGTAACTTGCCAATGAGCCACCTTGCCTTCTTCGATTTGGCCGCGAGTTTCGACCACTTCAAACCAGCGCATATTACGCAGCGTTTCCGATGCTTTGGTTATCGCGTTTTCGATAGCCTCCTGCAGACTGTTTGGGGATGAACCCACGATTTCTATCTTCTTATAAACATGCTCTGCCATTTAAGTCCTCCTTGTTGGATTGAGCCAGTATTGAATTATGAAAGAAATGCTAACATACTGATGAAACCTCTGCCAGGTGATAAAATGGATAAGTTAGAATTGAATTACGGTCGGTAAAAGATTATGTCAAATTATATTTTGAATTCGGCCAAAGAGGATTTCAAGGAAGCTCGCCGGCAGGCATCTTTACAACAGGTGCTGGCCAGTTTGAAAGGCGAATCGGCCGAGTTATTATCTTTTGATGCCATTCGGCGTGATTTAAAAGCTTCAGATACCAGCGAACTTGGCTTACAAGAGATCCCGCTGGATGCGATTGTGGGCAGCGTTGGCCGGCAACAAGATTTTACCCGCACTTTCCATCCAAGGAGCGACGGTGCTGAGGAGCGGTGGACGAGAGTAAGATCTCATATTGAACGCCGGGGCTTGAACCCCATTACCGTATACAAGTTAGGCGAGGCTTATTTCGTCATCGACGGCAATCACCGCGTATCGGTGGCCAGGCAAATGGGTAACAAGTCTATCATGGCACACGTCACCGAATTCGATGCCCGGGTGCCGTTAATGCCTGACGACACGCCCGAGGAGATCTTTCACAAAGCCCGTTACGCCGAGTTTTTGGAGAAAACAAATATCGATCAGTTGCGGCCGAATTCCAATTTATTCATGAAAAACTCTGACCAATATTATGTGTTATTGGATCAAATCGAGGCGAAACGTTTCTTATTGGGTCTGGATCCCCAACGGGAAGGCATTTCATACGACGATGCTGTTATTGCCTGGTACGATCGTGTGTATTTGCCAATGCTCCGGTTGATAAGGAAACAAGGTCTCGAAAGACAATTTCCAGGATTAACCGAGACCGACCTTTATGTGTTGGTCTTAAAGCACCGGCAAGTCCTTCGGGCAGATCTCGGTTGGAATGTCGACACCGTGGCGGTCGCCTCCGATCTCGCCCAGCGAAGGGGAAATATCCCCGGACAGACTGGGGCTCAAGTCCTCCAGGCGGTTACGCCAGATGCTCTAGAAGCAGGGCCAGCACCCGGTGAGTGGCGAAGGGAAAGGTTGGCCAAACGGGAAAGTGATAGTTTATTTGCAGATATCCTGGTCGCGGGCAGAGGTGTGGAAGCAGATTATAACATGGTTGCACACGCAGCGTTGATTGCCAAGCGGGAGAATGGCCGTTTATTAGCCCTTCGGATCGTCAAGGATGAAGAAGAATCTTCCAGCGAAACAATTCAAAATCTACGGTTCGATTTTGAGCGTTTTTGCCAGGAGAATGGCATACCCGGAGAATTCGCTACCGATGTCGGCCGGGTGGCCGGCAAAATTGTGCAACGCTCGGCGTTAGCCGATCTGTTGGTCTTGAGCCTAGTACATCAATCCGGGCCAAAGACGGCAACGGGCTTTGGCACTGACTTTAATAAGATATTGGCGCGAAGCCCTCGTCCGGTTCTCGTCATACCGGAAGGGGTGGATTCGAAAATGGACCGGGCCTTATTAGCATACGATGGCAGCCAGAAGGCCGATGAAGCGCTTTACCTGGCGGCTTACGCGGCCAGAAATTGGTCTTTATCTTTATCGGTCCTCGCCGTAGGAAAAGAGAAGGCGAAATTAGCGCTCGATCGTGCTAAAAGCTATCTGGCTTTGCGAGAAGTCGAAGCCAGCTATATCCAGGGAGACAGGCCGGCCTTTAAGGCGATCCTGGAAAGCATCGGACAACAGGAAAATAACCTGATCATCATGGGCGGATTTAGTCAACGTCCAGCACTGCAACTTGTCGTCGGCAGTACCGTAAATAAAGTATTACAGCAGATCGAACTGCCTGTCCTGATCTGCCGTTAAATAAGGTACTTAGGCAAAACCGGGAAAGTTCTTGAAAAAATGGGAAAGGTTCAAAGCCCGGTTTTGCTCGAGTAAACCCCAACATTTAAGGTCATGTTTCAAGCCAAAACTTTTTGGGGTTTACCTAGGCAAAACTGGGAAAGTTCTTGAAAAAATGGGAAAGGTTCAAAGCCCGGTTTTGCTCGAGTAAACCCCAACATTTAAGGTCATGTTTCAAGTTAAAACTTTTTGGGGTTTACTAAATATCTGGAAAAAATCTTTTACCACTATCAGTCAACCCCGAAAACGCAATTATCCAGGCATGAAGAGGAAGGGGGTTGCCTCAATACAAACAATGTGCTCCTCTTCTGCACATATTCTACAAATTAGATGGCTACAATTCCTGGGTGTTAAAGAACTTGGGCCCCTATGGAGCCCGGTTGTTGTTTTCAGGAGAATCAAGCATGCAAAATGACCAGACACGCAAGAAAAGGGTCTATCTCATCATTGGCGGAGTTATCGTCGCCATCATCATCGTATCGGCCATCCTATTATTCGCCAGGCCAAGGGAAGAATCCCAGGCAGCGGGAGAAGGTGAGATAGTCAAAGCCTTTATCGGCGATTTATCGTCCAGTGCCACTGCGAGCGGGCAGGTTAGGCCACGTCGGGAGGCGACACTATCGGTAGAAACGCCTGGAAGGGTTGTTGGAGTCCACACGAGAATCGGAGATGAAGTCCAGGCAGGTGAAATATTGATGGAACTGGATACCAGTAGCCTGGCCCTGGATGTGGCTGCCGCCGAGCAAAACTTTCGCTTGAAAGAAGCGAACCTGGCCGACCTATTGGAAGAACCAACTCAAGGTGAGATAGCTGCGGCCGAGGCAGCCGTCCTCAGTGCCCGGTCACAGCTCAATCAATTACTGGCTGGGGCAGATCCCGAAGAAATCGCCGCCAGTGAAGCTGAGCTGCGGGCAGCCGAAGCCAATGTATGGTCTTCATCAGCCCAATTAAACCAAACGTCAAATGCCATTAAACCGGCCGATATTGCCGCGGCCGAGGCAGCCGTTGCGGCAGCAGAATCAAATCTCAAGAGCGTTGAGATCCAGTACACGCGCAATCCGGATCCCGACGATATCACGGCCAATACGGCTTTGGCAGAAGCCCGCGAGAACTTAGCCTCGGCTCAGGCTCAACTCGACCTGCTTTTAGCTGGTCCGGATGAGAACCAGGTCGGTAATGCCCAGGCAGGTCTATCGGCGTCAACTGCTCAACGAGATGCGACCCAAGCCCAGTTAGCTAAACTTCTGGCAGGGGCGACGGCAAGCCAGATTGCAGGGGCCGAAGCTCAATTGGCTCAAGCACAAGCTACGCTAGACAACTTACTGAGTGGCGCTACGGAAGAACAGATTGCTGCGGCCGAAGCGGAAGTAGAGCAAGCCCGGATCAGTCTGGAAGACGCACAAGAGACGCTTGCGGAATCGACACTAACGGCACCATTTGATGGGGTCGTGACGGCTGTCAATTTCAACGAAGGAGAATTTGCGACAGGCGAAGCAGTAAAGTTAATCGACGATGAACTTCTCGAGGTTGTTTTAGAAGTAGACGAGATCGACATCGGCGCTATGACTGTTGGCCAACCAGCTACTCTGAGGCTAGAAACCTGGCCAGATATCGAATTGGAAAGCAAGATATCGAAGATTGTTCCACGGGCTAAAAATTCCCTTGGCAGCGGTCTCGTCGTCTACGAGGTGCATCTTCCCCTCCAGGACATTGACCTGCCCGTCCGTACCGGGATGACAGCAGACGCTAACTTGATTACGGCCGAAATCACCGATGTGCTTCTGGTACCTAACCAGGCGATCGACGTAGATAGGACGAACGGATCTTACAGCGTTATGCTCGTCGCCGGAGATTCGGTTCAGCAAGTACCCATTACCATTGGCTTACGTGATAACCAGTTTACCCAGATCAAGAGCGGTTTGAGTGCCGGAGATGAATTAGCGGTAGGTAATACGATTCCGTTGGCGGATTTTGGTCCTGGCGCTGATGAAGGGCCTTCTAATAGAGGTGACTAACATGAGTCCAATCAATAAATCAAACAGGAAATGGATCTGGAGAATTGTCGGTGTTGTTGTGATAGTCATCTTGGCCTTCGTCGGTCTTAACTTCTGGCGTAACCTTCAAGGTGGTGGACAACCAGCCCGAGCTGACACTGGTGAAATCGTCACTGCCTTTGTCGGTAAATTGTCCGCCAATGCGACAGCCAGTGGGCAAATTCAAGCTCAACGCGATGTTCAGTTATCCCTTGGCACTGTAGGCGTAGTTTCGGAGGTATTCGTGGAAATTGGCGATGAGGTCGAGGCTGGAACACCTTTGTTAAAATTGGACACGGCCGCTCTTGAGCGAGCGGTCGAATCGGCCGAACAGGCCTTAGCCATCCAAGAAGCCAACTTAGCTGCATTGGTAAAGCCACCCAAAGCTGTCGATTTAGCGGCGGCCGAGGCCTCTGTTGCCAGTGCCCGATCTCAGCTAGAAGAGTTATTAGCCAGCCCAACTGAAGAAGACATCGCTGCCTCAGAGGCTAATGTCCGCTCTGCCCAGGCCAATGTTTGGTCGGCCTCAGAACAATTGCAGCTAGCCCAAAGCGGCGCCACCGAAGCTGAGATCGCCTCAGCCCAGGCTGAACTCATTGCTGCCTTAGGTCAGGAGGGATCAACTCAAGAAATATATGACAAGTTGTTAGAATGTTTCACTTTCGAAATACCGGGTGGCGGCGATACAGAAATCTGCCCGGGATTTGGTCCGCCTGAAGAGCGGACTCGTTTCAATCTGGAAGCTGCCAAGGCCAACGTCGTGGCAGCTCAAGCCAAGCTCGACGCTTTGTTAGCTGGTCCGGATGCCGATGCTGTGGGCATCGCCCAGGCTTCTTTAGCTGCGGCTAATGCCCGCTTGAAAGCCGCTCAAGCCAACCATGATTTGTTACTGAAAGGTTCATCAGAAGATCAGATTGCCGCTGCTGAGGCAAACCTGGCCCAGGCAGAAGCCAATCTGGAAGCCTTATTGGATGGACCCACAACTGCTCAAGTCGTTGCCGCCGAGACTGCCGTCGAACAGGCACGGATTAGCTTGCTGCGCGCCATAAATGACCTGGAAGAGGCTACTTTGCTCGCTCCCTTTTCTGGCGTGGTCACGGCTGTAAACGTCAATGAAGGGGAGGTCGCCAATGGGATCTTGGTTGAGATGTATGACCCGAACAGCCTAGAAGTGGTTTTAGACGTGGATGAAGTAGATATCGGCAGGATAAGTATTGGTCAACCGGCCGCTATAACACTGGAAACATGGCCTGATGTGGAGATAATGGGTGAGATAGCTTCCATCGCCCCTGAAGCGATAGGCGACGCTAGCGCGCTGGTTGTATACCAAGTATTTCTGAGCCTGGGCCAGACCGAATTGCCTGTCCTTGCAGGAATGACAGCCGACGCGGACCTCCTAACCGCCGATGAAGAAGAGGTATTGTTGGTACCCAACGCCGCCATTAACGCCGACAGAAGGTCCGGCACTTATACAGTAAACCTGGTAACCATCGATGAGAATGGTGACCAACAGATCGAGGAGGTTGAAGTGGTCATTGGGCTTCGCGATGGTAGGTTCACCCAGGTCACTGATGGCCTAGTTGAAGGAGACCAAATATTGGTTGGCGACAATCTACCTGTCTTCCGATTCGGCGAGGATGAGCCGCCCGACGAAGGATTCGAGGGGGATTCTAGGCGTCCGCAAGGCGGACCTCCCTTTGGCGGCTAAACCTATCATGGGATGACGAAAGGGATTTCGAACGGAGATCACTTCATGATTACGATGAGAAATATAACTAAGGCTTATGAAATGGGTACCCAAACAGTGCATGCCCTACGCGGTGTGGACCTGCAAGTCGAGCAAGGCGAGTTCGTAGCCATTATGGGACCGTCCGGTTCCGGCAAGAGCACGCTCATGAATATCATTGGCTGCCTGGACGTTCCCAACAGCGGCACTTACGAATTGAACGGCATCGACGTGAGCCGCATGAGCCCGGATGACCGGTCGAGAATTCGCAATAAACAAATTGGCTTTGTCTTCCAACAATTCAACCTGCTACCCAGGACCCCAGCCCTCAAACAAGTAGCTTTACCCTTGATGTACGGCGGTGTTAGCCGGTCAGAAAGGATAGCCCGAGCCGAAGAAGCTTTGAAGGCTGTTGGCTTGGGTGATCGCATGGACCACCGGCCGGACGAACTCTCTGGTGGGCAACAACAACGGGTGGCTATTGCCCGCGCTCTGGTTACCCGTCCTGGTATCATTCTAGCAGACGAACCTACAGGCAATCTCGATACCCAATCCGGGGAAGAGATTATGGCCATCTTTCGCCAGATGAATAAGGAAAATAGCAATACGATCGTGGTGATCACCCATGATCCTGAAATCGCTGAAAGGGTAGAAAGAATTATCTGGATTCGAGACGGACTTATCGTGAACGGTGCTTTGTAGAGGGTAAAATAATGAACTTATCGGAAAGTTTTATCACCGCTTTAGATAGCTTGATGGCCAACAAGCTCCGCGCTATTTTGACAATGTTGGGTGTTATCATTGGCGTGGGAGCAGTTATCGCGCTGATGTCTCTCGGAAATGGCGTGAATAGTTTCATTACCAGTGAGATCCAGTCATTTGGCACAAACCTCCTGGCGATATCCACTGACCCGGATAATAGCGACGGCTATCCAACCCTGAGCATGTCTGATGTCGAGGCCTTATCTGACCCGCTCAACGCGCCTGATCTAAACGAGGTAACAGCCACCGTGGAAGGCAATCTGGAGGTCATATTTGGTAGCAATTCCAGCAGGACATTGGTGGGGGGAATCACGGCCAATTACTTGCCTGTGAACAATCTGGACGAGTTCCAGAGTGGCGACGGGTTGACCCAACAGGATGTGGATACCAATGCTCGAGTCGTGGTGCTCGGCTCGGAAGTAGCTGAGGATCTATTTGAAGATCTGTATCCAGTCGGCCAATCCATTAAGATTAACGGCGTTAGCTATGAAGTGGTAGGCATATTGGAACCATCAGGATCTGATTTCGCCTTGACGGATAATAACGTCTATATGCCGTTGACGACTGCCCATAGCCGTCTTTTCAATGATAGAACTCGAAGTGGTGAAAAGGCGGTCACACGGATCGTCGCTCAGGCAGCCAGCGAGGAACGCACTGATGCTGCCAACGAACAAATTACAGAAACTTTACGTGACCAGCACGGCATAATTTATGCCGCCGACGATGATTTTACGATCTTCAGCCAATCGGATCTGCTGACCACATTTGATACAGTGACCTCCCTGTTGACCACCTTCCTTGGTGCGATTGCCGGCATATCATTAGTCGTGGGCGGAATTGGGATTATGAATATCATGCTGGTGAGTGTTACTGAACGGACCCGGGAGATTGGCATCAGAAAAGCGATTGGTGCACTAAAACGGGACATATTGACCCAATTCCTTCTGGAAGCGATAGTTATAAGCGTGGTCGGTGGCTTGATAGGTATCGCCTTGGGTTGGACTCTCTCGACGGTGGCTGGCCGGGCCTTAGATATCGTCACTGTGGTAACTTTGAGCAATATTTTACTAGCCACCGGTTTCGCCACGGCCGTGGGTGTCATCTTCGGCCTTTATCCCGCCTGGCGAGCCGCTAACTTAAGGCCCATCGATGCTTTACGGTACGAGTAGATAGTCATTACCATGTTTTTGCGATTAAACTTATGGAAAGTCCTATCTTGATCCTTGTTGTGCTTGACCAATTCAAGTAGGTTGTTGATAGATAGGCTGAAGGATCCAGGAAATCCAATAATATGAAAATCGAATTTAAAAACCGGAATGAAGCGGAACTGGTAATCACGAGCAGGCAAGAAGAAGTCGGTCAAGCGGTCAATACCTTTGGATTGGCTGGGTCACAGCCCGTACTCGTATTGGTTGGTGGCGCAAGTGGAGTGACTGCCGACCAACAAGCCATCATATCCGAGGTAATTGGGTATGTCGCCGAAGTGGTTGAAATGACTGAGGCGGCGATTGTCGATGGTGGCACTGATTCGGGGGTCATGGCCGCCATTGGTCAAGCTCGGAATAAGGGTCGACACAAATTTCCCTTAGTTGGCGTCGCCGTGGAGAGTTTAGTCAATTGGCCCGGCGAGCCAACCGACAGATCTGCCGGTCAGGATCGTTTTCCACTGGAAGCGTATCACTCCCACTTTATCCTCGTTCCTGGCATTGATTGGGGTGATGAATCAAAATCGCTAGCCGATGTAGGTACGGCTATTGCCGGCAACAATCCGTCAGTCACCATTCTTCTGAATGGTGGCCATATCGCCAAACAAGATGTCGCTCATAGCCTTGAGGCCAATAGGCCGGTAATTGTCCTCAGCGGTACTGGCCGCTATGCAGATGAATTGGCTGCCGATCCGCCAGATTCTGATTTGATACAGATCGTCCCAGCTTCAGATTATGAAGTTGTGGCCTCGACAGTTAAAGCTTTTTTATCAGGGGATTAGGTCAGGCGGATCCCGGCCGGCGCTCTCCCAACACCTCTAATTTGGCGTCGATAAAATCCTTGTGAGTGAGATCGAGACCCCGGGCAATCAATCTGATCTCTTCGGTTTCGTCAAAGGATAGATCGCCATCGGCCGCCCCCACGGCAAAAAGCACCACCAAAACTCGCCGCCGTTCCGCCTCGCTGGTACTGGTTGCCAGTTCCCGCATCATGCGGAAGGTATCGTAAGTTACGTCGACGGCCGAGACCGCTACTTCAGCCACGAAGGTGGCCTCTTCGAAGCCCAGGTTCCAGTTTTTGGCGATTACCTCCACCATCCGCTTAAACTCGGCTTCGGTCACCTCGCGGTCCATTTGGGCAATTTTGGCCATCAGACCACCAACCAGGCTCAATTTGCGTAAATCCGACTCGGAGATATTCAACTCCAGACCATCGGCCCTCAGTCGTTCGGAAACGGAATAATAAACTTTATTCTTGATGAAATCATCAAAATAAGCTTCCCGATTTGGAGCACCCGCTACTGTAGCAGCACGCCGATGCATAGCACCGCCAACCAGCCTTTGAAGTCCCCCCAGCATGCCAACCTCGACAGATTCGATGGCTTCACGGATCTCGAGGACTACTTCCCTTTCACTATCGGAAATTACTCCATCGGCATCAACCATATTCTGCAGAGCTAACAACGCAGCCTGTTTTTGTTGAGGTGACTGCAGGGAATTTTGCAGGTCCACGACCAGCCGTTCTCGTTCGGCAGCATCCACCGGCGTCTCGATATACATTTCCAATCGTTCCCATTCCTGAGCACTAAATTGCATCACATCGTCAAAGCCAGATCGGCGCATGGAAAACAACAAATCTTTCAACGCGTTGATCTCTTCGTTGGAGATCTCACCGTCTGTCCAAGCAACAGCAATGATGACTCTGGCTAATTTCAGTATCACATCTCGATCGTTCATGATTAATCCTTCAATAAATTTAGAACCATACCAGACCAAAAACTGTATTTATAAATACTTTATGCTTCCTTACCCTCGCGGTGGCGTATAAACCACTTATATGTCTCAAAAACCGCGAAAACCACGATGCTAGACAGCAGGCAAACAGCCAATTCTGTCAATGATAAGGCTTCAGTTTTGAAAATTGATTGTAAAGGCGGAAGATAAATCAGCAACAGTTGGAGAGCCAGCGTTCCTAATACAGCATTAACCATCAATCGATTGGAAAATAGTCCGATGCTAAATAGTGAAAGCTTATTGGAACGTATTGCCAGGGCATTCCCCATTTGGGAGAGGACCAATGTGGTAAAGACCATCGTCTGCCAGGGTCCGCTGGGGTCATTTAACCAGGCGAAGTAACCCACGACCAGAGAAACCAAACCCATCAGGCTACCGATCCACACAATTTGGCTGCCCAAACCCCTACTAAAGATGCTCTCCGTTGGCTTAAATGGCGACCGCTGCATCACCCCAGGTTCCCCCTTCTCCTGGGCTAAGGCGATGCCCGGTAGGCCATCCGTTACCAAATTGACCCAGAGGATTTGTAAAGGCAATAACGGTAATGGCATTCCCAAAAAGGGGGCCACAAGCATCAGAAATAGTTCGCCAGTATTACTCGAAAGTGTGTATTTAATGAACTTACGGATATTGTCGTAAATCACCCGGCCTTCTTCGACGGCGGCAACTATCGTGGCGAAATTATCGTCAAGAAGGACCATGTCGGAAGCTTCCTTAGAGACATCGGTGCCAGTTATCCCCATGGCGATGCCGATATCGGCTCTCTTCAAGGCTGGCGCATCGTTCACCCCATCGCCAGTCATCGCCGCGATCTGTTCCTTGGTTTGCAGGGCTTCGACAATATTCAACTTGTGTTCGGGAGAGACTCGGGCATAGACCGAGACATCGTCGACAACACCCATTAAACCAGAGACCGTCATTTGAGAAAGCTCTGCACCTGTTAAGCAATGATTGCCCTCGGTTATGCCCAGATCCTGCGCGATTCTTATGGCTGTAAGAGGATGATCGCCGGTGATCATGACCGGCCGGATACCGGCTCTCTTGGCCGTCGCCACGGCCGCTTTAGCCTCAGGTCGAGGCGGATCGATCATAGCTACCAAGCCCACAAAAACCTCTTCAACCTCCAACAACTCTTCTTCGGTGGGAGGTTCGGCCGCCTCGCAAAAACGAAAGGCAATGCCCAGCACACGCTGACCTTGTCTGGCTAATTCATCATTGGCCTGTTCGATCCGTTGGCGCCATTCGTCATCCATTGCGACGACCTCGTTATCGACCAACACCAGATCACTCACCTGCAAAAGGCTATCGACAGCGCCCTTGGAAAGCAACACATAGGGGGACTCTCGCCAGGGCAAATCAGTTTGTCTGGCTGTTTCATCCACCCGGTGTACGGTGGTCATTCGTTTTCGTTCGGATGTAAATGGGACCTCAGACACTCTTGGCCAATTTTTATCTAGTTCCTCTTTTTCAAAACCTAGTTTTTTGGCAGCCAATAAAAGCGCCCCCTCAGTTGGATCGCCTATGGCTCGCCAAGTCCCATCGGCATCATGTTTTAGTACTGCGTCATTGCATAAGGCTCCTGCTCGCACCAGGACGCTCAGGGCCCTCATCTCCGGATGAGCGCTTCTGTCCCATATTGCCTCAAGGAGCACCCCCTTACGGCTGACTAAGGTTTCGATGTCCTCCCGATTTCCAGCTACGTCCAAAATCGTGACTGTCATCTGGTTCTCAGTGAGAGTACCCGTCTTGTCAGAGCAGATCACCGTTACGGAGCCTAGTGTCTCCACGGCCGGCAACTTCCGAATCAGGGCCTTTCGCTTAAGCAACCGTTGTGAGCCTAAAGCCAATGTAATAGTGACCACAGCCGGCAAGCCTTCAGGGATGGCAGCAACGGCTAAGCTTATGCCGGTAAGTAATAAGGTCTCTAGTTCTTCACCCCGCAGGAAAAAGCCAGTCAAAACGACCACGGCAATGATGGCCACGGCAATGAGGGTTAAGGTTTTGCCCAATCTCTGTAGGCGCCGCTGTAATGGCGTCAGCTCATCACTTACTTCTTGGATCAGTCCGGCGATGTGGCCCAGCTCAGTATTCATGCCTGTTTCGGTGATGGCCACTGCCCCTCGACCATAGGTAATTGAAGTTCCCATATACACCATGTTGGAACGGTCACCAAGAGTCAGATTTTCACCCCCAGGTATTGCGATTTGCTTCTCGACCGGCTCCGATTCGCCGGTAAGGGCTGACTCTTGGGCTTTCAAGTTAGCCCCTTCAATCATCCGGCCATCGGCCGGCACAACATTGCCCGCCTCCAGGAGGACGATATCACCAGGAACCAGTCCAGTAGAGGAGATTTCTTGCACCTCACCATCTCGCCGTACGCGGACGGTGGGAATGGCCATTTTCTTGAGGGCGGCCATAGCCTGTTCGGCCCGCTGTTCTTGGGAGTAACCAATTGCCGCGTTGATAAAGACAATGGCCATGATGACCACTGTATCGATGATCTCGCCCAAGGCTAAAGAAACGATGGCTGCGACGATCAGGATGATGACCATCAACTCCTGAAACTGTCTTAGGAGGATTCTCCAGGAACTAACCGCATCCTGTTCTTCCAGCTCATTGGAGCCAAATCGCTCTAATCGCTCTCTGGCCTCTTCGCTTGAAAGACCATGCGCCAGATCGACATCCAGCTGTTCTTTTGTTTCCTCAACCGATAACTTGTACCAATCCATTAAAGATCCCACGCCCTAAGTCTAATCATCACTATTTCTCAAGAGCCGCCATATTAGTATGGTCAAGGCAACGATGGCCACGACCATGGAAAACGCATAACCAATCAAAGTCAACCGGGTGAGAAATGACTCTTCGATCCCAAAGTAGGTAACAATGCCAGCGGCGATGGCCGAGCCAATGATCATACCCACTATCATGATGGCGACAATTGCCTGTCGGGCTAGCGGTCGAGTTTTCCTTATCTCCCTGGTTAAATCAGAGGTATCTACCTCAACGACAAACCGGCCCCTCTCATACATATTAAGCCACCGTAACGTGGCTTCTTGCAGCGAAGGTACTCGTTGCAACAGCTCGCGCCCTGTTTTGGTGGCTTCTTTTTTGATCGCATCGGTCACTCTTTCTGGCGTGATCTCCTCAATGGCTAATTCTCGGACATTGCGCTCGGCCATCTCGACTACGCTGGCATCGGGTAGTAAGGAGCGGGTGATGGCCTCCAACTGAATCAGAGCTTTTAGGGCTAAAGTCAGTTCAGAGTCGAGCCGCATCCCGTGTTCGGTTAACAAATCAAGCGCCGCGTTAACTGCCTTTGAAAAACCAGCTTCACTATCCGGGTCCAGATAACGGCCGACCTTGCGGTCAAAATTGCGATAATATCCCCGTTCATCCACTTCACGAAAAGGTTGGCTAAGGCTCATCATGACTTGAGCCAAACCTTGGGTATCTCGATCCTTGACGACCATGAGCAATTGGATCAGGTTGATCCGCTGGTTAAAATCCAATTGCCCGACCATTCCCAAATCCAGATAATAAACCAGCCCGGTGTCCAGCCCTACCAGTACATTGCCTGGGTGAGGATCGGCATGGAAAAAACCATCAATTAATAGCTGTTTTGTAAGGCTACGGATTGTGGCTTCGGCTAGCGCCTGGCGATCCAGACCAGCAGCGTCTATGGCTTCATTGTTCGTAACCTTGACCCCTTTGATAAATTCCATGGTCAGAACACGACTGGTCGTGTAATGGGGGTAGATTTCTGGAATGTGAACGCCTGGGATCTCGGCCATATTACGGCTGATCCGCCGGGCATTATATGCCTCACCCGTGTAATCCAGCTCGGCGATGATATTTTGACCGAACTCTTGCAAAACTCCTACCAAGTCCACATCTCTGGCCCATTCGGCTCTCCGCTCCAAGACGGCTGACCCATTGAGCATGATCCCAATATCGGACTTTACCTGGTTTCGAATACCCGGACGTTGTACCTTAACTACGACTTTTTGTCCTTCATAGAGCGTCGCTCGGTGGACCTGGGCAGTTGACGCCGCGGCAAACGGTTCTTTATCAAAGGCAGCAAATAGCTCCTCTGGTGATTCTTTTAGTTCTCCTTGGATGATCTCTTGTACATCCTCATAAGGAAAAGGCGGCACATCACTCTGCAACTTGGTAAACTCCACCTCCCAATCAGGTGGCAGAACTTCCGCACGGCTGGATACAATCTGTCCCATCTTCACATAGGTAGGCCCAAGGTCTTGGAGCATGAGACGCATTAGAACAGCCGTACTCAACCGTTCTATAGGCCGGTCAGGATGATATATCCACTGCTGCATACTCCGACGAATGCTTCCTAAAATGCCCCTATTAAACAGCATTTCCATGCCATAGCGCACGAAAACATTATAGACTTGTTGCAGACGTAAGTTTTCTCGAACTTGATCAAACCCGGATCTAGTCGCCATTTTCCGCCTCCATTGGTTCTAATACTGCATCATCAACGATTGGTGGAGATATTCCGAGGGTGTACTCAAGGAACAAAGAAAGAAGGCCAATAATAGCCCCACCTAAAAAGGCGGCTAAGATCCTATCAATTTGTATCAAATCAGGAAATAACCAGGACAGGATGGCCAAGATGGCCGCGTTGATGATGACTACGACAATGCCATAAGATACAAATATCAGCGACAGGGTCAAGAATTGAATGATCGGCTTGACCAGGGCATTAAGGACTCCCAACGCAACGCCCAGAATGAGCAAGTTCAATAATAGATTTTCCCTATTAATGGCTATATTAGGTAATAACAAGGCTATAATTGCCAAAGAGAAACCATTGATCAGAATACGCAACAGAATAATCTTCCAATTGAGCGCATGTCTCCATTCAAATTTCATTGCCTCACTCCCACTAGGTGTTTTAGTAAGCAGCCGATTAGGCCGAATTTTAATTGGGATTAATCAAAGGTTAAGGGGGGTTCTCCAACAAAAACCTCTCTCCAATGTAGCGGAGATTATACAATACTGTCCCAGGTATAAAAATAAATGAGCTGTCTTTTCGACAGCTCATCCGGGTAAAAACAACTTTGATTCGCCGGATAAATGGGCCAAAACGACCTAAATCAGCGTAGACGAAAGGCCATCACGATGGCGATCATACCCCCGGCAAGGGCTACTATTCCCAGGGCCAGCGTTGAGGAAAATGCTGCTTCGACGGGATTCAAAAGCAAGATTACGCCGAGAAGAAAACTAATGATCCCGAGAATGCCAGTCCCCAAACCCGCTCCTTTGATCGCTCGAACTACGTCAATGATACCAATGAGGATACCACCAATAGCGATTAGAATGACCACAAGGGAAGGAATGATAATTGTACTCCACAATGGGTGCTGGATGACAATGATACCGGCCACGACACCCAATATGCCGGCGGCAAGCTTCAATCCCCAACCATCCCTGTCGACGAAGATACTTATGATGGCCAGAATACCTCCAATGAGCCAGTATAGTCCAAGAATCTGGACGATGATGGCTAAGGTCATCTCCGGGGCAACCAAAAGAGAAATGCCGACGATTACGGCAAAGATCCCTTCAAGTAAAACCAGCCACCAGGGAATGTTTGGGGATCCAGAACGGGATTGGTTTTGTGTCATCAACAATCCTCTGTCGTCAGAGATGGCTTCGGCCGATTACTCCTTGCTTTCCGCATCACCAGCTTCCTCAGCCGGTGGTTCATCGCCAGTCTGGGTGTCCTGAGCTTCATCTTCGCCCAGGGTTACCCTTTCGGCTGCCACAGCACCTTCCGCCGAAACCGCTGTATAAGCGACGTCTTTGCCTGCTTCCAGTTGTTGGGCAATATCATCCCGGAGCGCTTCCGTTAAGACATCTGCCCCACTCTCAGCCAGTTGCTTCTCAACTTCTTCGACCCAGGTCAGCTCAATAATGCCCACGATTGCCGATGTGCCTGGTTTGAGCCCTTCGCCGATTTGTTCCAGGCGATAATCAGGTATTCCAGAGTCAATCACTTTGGCCGTCACACCACCAACCAGCGCGCCAGCTGCGGCTCCTACCACAACTCCGGCCGGACCGCCAATAAGACCGATCACGGCGCCAATTGCGCCGCCGGCCGCAGCGCCCTTGCCACCACCCGGATCGGCCGTTTCTTTAATGTGAAGTTTGTTCTTCTCATCCCGCCGGATCACAGCTGCATCTTGGATATCAATCAGCTTATCCCTTTGGGCAGCTTTGAGTTCCTTCAGCGCTTGATCGGCCGCCTCTTCTTCTTGAAATGCTGCCACGACCAATTGAACAGGTGCATCACTCATTTTGTTTTCTCCTTATGCTGATTCAATAGATATATTGGCTAGGGGGACACCAATCGCTTGATGGTTAGTTTACCTGCCGCAACTAAACGGGGCCAATAACCCTCCTATGTGCCATTCATATTATATTGTACCGGGGCTTTGCCAGCTAGTGTTGTAAAAACCGCCTATGGTCGGGGCCGAAAACAACGGTATGGGCGGACAACGCCAAACAAGACCACGACAAAGGCCAATGCGGGCAAACCACATAGAGCTCTGCCGGCATCGTCACTTGATTCCTCAATTGGCCCGGCGGTCGCATCGGCAATGACAGGCGAAGTGGGTAGGGATGCCGGTGGTTCCATTTCAGGGAGATCGGCCGGAGGTGTTTCCGGAAAATCTGTTGGTGACGGCGGAATAATGGGTGATCCCTCCGTTGGTGTAGGTAAGATCGGTGTTACGACATCTTCGGTTGGAACAGGTGGGTATGAAGTTGGTGGTACATCACTTGGGACAGGCGAGGACGGCTCCGGTGGTCCCTCTGTGGGGATAGGCGTCACAGTGGGCAAGGCAATTGTAGGTGGTGGTTGGGTGGGCACGAGCGTCGGAGGAATATCGGTCGGTTCGGAGGTAGGCGGTTGGTCAGTAGGAACTTCACCAGGAATGGTGGAGGTGGGCAAGACGATCGGCACATTTTCCACATTTTGGGCGGTAACAGCTACGTCAGGTACCCATCCTTGGCCCTCTAAAGCATCGGGAAAAACAATACTCCACCACAAACCATCTGGGCTTAAACCTACAACCTGTGCGCTCTGACCTTGTCGCAGAATACCAAGGATTTCAAATTCAGGGCTAGGGCCGGAAAAAACGTTGGTGTCAACATTAGCCGTTACTAATGGGATTGCGGCCGTTTCTTGGCCTCCATTTCGAAGGTATAAGAATAACAAAGCCGCCCCGATAGCACATAGTACTATTACAACGCCCAGTAATCCCAGAGCAAAGCCAATCCACCTGTTATCCGTTTCCCCGTCAGTTTCAGGAGCGGGAAATTCTAAGATTTCTGGTTCAAGTTCTTCTTCAGTCTCCCGTAACGGCTCATCTAGCTCAGGTTCTGATGGCAGACCAGTCGGAGGTTTCAACATCAATGCCTCTTGGAGGGCATCGTTGAATTCGGCGGCAGTTTGAAAACGTTGCTCCGGGTATTGGGCCATTGATTTAAGGATAACTTTCTCGACATCTGTTGGCAGGTCCGGGCGTTTTCGACGCGGGCTTGGGACGACGCCGACCTCTGGCGCCTCACCGATCACAATTTCATAAAGAATCACACCAAGGGAATAAATGTCGCTCCTTTGGTCAATCGTCCCACCTTGCCCTTGTTCTGGACTCATATATACACTACCCGCCGTCGTCGCTGTCGGCTGAGGTAGAGTGATGTCGGTTAGAAGGGGCTGGCCTTCCCCATCGATCAGGATATTATCCGGTGTCAGATTGCCATGTACCAACCCTTGCTCATGCAAATAACCCAGAGCTTCTGTGATCGGCTCAATGAACTTGACCAGATTTTCGGGTTTTTGATACTTAGAAATATTATCTCTAAGGGTGCCACCTTCGACATAATGGCTGATTACATACGAAATGGCACCCTCCTGTCCAGAATCAATAATCGGCAAGATATTGGGATGATCCAACTGGGCCATCAGTTCAGATTGGCGTTGGAATTGACGAGCAATGTCCAAATCTCGGGCTAGCGAAGGAGGCAAGATCTTAACTGCAACATAACGGTTCATACTCGGTTGAAAGCCCTTATACACAAATGTCGTGTCACCCCGGGCAATAAACTCGATTACCTGATATTGGCCTATGTATCTTCCAAGTGCGTCAGACATGATTCACCCATCCAGTTGAAAGCTCAAAGGCAAACTAATAACGTTGATGATAAGAACGCCCCAATATGCGGTCCCTCCAAGGCACGATGATTTTGCCGTAACTAACGCCACTCAAAGTATATCAATCTATTCAATGATATCCAAGTGTATTTTTTGCCTTAAAGAGGCCAGATCATGGGCACCAAAGCCAAGCTTAGCAAAAGAAAAATGACAACCAAAGGCAGGCCTAACTTGATGAAGTCGTTGAATGAGTATGAACCAGGAGCTGATACCATGAGATTGGTTGTTGTTCCAATAGGCGTTAGAAAGGCGGTCGAGGCGCTGATGGCGACAATCATCATCATTGGATAAGGTGACACTCCTAAATCATTGGCGGCTTGTAACACGATGGGCGACACCAACACGGTCGTTGCCGAGTTGTTGATCACCTGGCTGAGGGCCGTGGTTAACAAAAATACACCCGACATAAGTGCCAGAGGTCCAAAGGATCCTAGTGAATCAACCAGGGCATCGGCCAGAAACTCTGCCCCACCAGTGACCTGCAAAGCAATGCTCATCGGGATCATGGCCGCGATGAGGATGACGCTACTCCAACTAACCGACCGGTACGCTTGTTCCATTGAGAGGCAACCTCCCAAAACCATCACGATGGCAGCGATTAATGCTGCAATGACCGTTGGCACGAATCCTGTAACCATGAGTATTATCATAGAAATTAGGGCTAGGGAGGCTATCACAGCCTGGCGGTTTAATTCGACGACCTGACGAGCCATCGACTCCGGACTGCCAACCACGACAAAATTACGGCGTTCGTTGCCTAATAATTCGATATCTTTCCACCGGCCGCGAACGAGCAGTGCATCGCCAAATCTCAGCCGTGACTGGCTAAATTCGACCTGCTTATGTTGCCGTCGAATGTTTAAAACCTGTACGTTAAATTTTTCTGCGAAATGCCCTTGACTCACGGTTCGGCCGATATAAGCAGACCTGGGTGTTAATAAGACCTCGGCTATACCTACTTCGTGGGACAGCAACATTTCAGCTAAATCTTGGTCGGCTCCGCTCGCTTTTTGAACACCCACATTAAACCAGACCATCACCCGATCGATAGCATCTTGCGATCCCTTGACTAATAAGACGTCGTTGGCGCTGATTTTCGTCCCTGGACCCGGGACAGGATCAACATGATCAGTTTGCAGCTTCTCGAGACTTTCTATCACCCCCCGGGATTTTAGTATAGTTTGGTCAGCTTGCCGGCCATTTACCCGAATTGGATGCTCGATGCGGATGACTGACACATTATAATCACGACCTAGCGCAGCTTCCTCAAGGGTTAACCCGACAAGGCGGGAGCCGTAGCGCACTCTCAACCAGTACAGGCTACTTTCTATTGTGTAATCTCTAGCAAGTTCACCTATAGATTCGGTTAAGCCGGCCGGACGCTCTTCAACTTTTCTGGCAGGAAGCAGTTTTCTGCCAACCAACACCATGTAAAGAATGGCAGCCACAAGCAAGGGCAAGCCAATAAGGGCAAACTCGAAATAACCAAAACCATCCAAGCCGGCAGACAACAGAGATTGGTTAACGATGATATTAGGAGGAGTTCCGGTTAAGGTTAGCAACCCGCCCGTATTTGCAGCAAAAGCTAATGGCATTAAGAACTTGGAAGGAACGCTGCCAATACGCCAGGCTGCCGAAATAACGGCCGGCATCAAGGTGGCCACAGTGCCGGTGTTACTGATGAAGGCCGATAAGATAGCCGTGGCGGCCATCATCACCACTAAAAGCCGTACCTTATTATTCCCAGCCAAACGTAGCATGCGTTCCCCCAACCAGGCCGTCACACCCGTTCGGGATAAGCCATCACCTATCACAAATAATGCAGCGATCATGATAACGGTTGAGTCACCAAAGCCTGAGAGCGCTTGATCGAGGGTGATGATGCCAGCCAGGAATAGAGTCAGTAGCGACAACAAGGCAACGACGTCAGCTCTAAGCCGGCCAAAAATGAAAAAGATTATCGTGATAGCCAAGATAACAAAAGTTAGAATCATGACAATGGGCTCCCAGTATCTAATATGGAACGAATGTGTCAAACAAACATAAAACGATTTCGATCGTATATCATAACGGACAAAGACCCGAAAGGATCCGGCACATCCATCTACCGGCCGCCTTCGGGTCTTTATGGTGCAAGGCCAGGATCCCTGACCTCGCCTGTTTCAGTTCTTACTGGCTCTCTTAATCAGTACGGTTCTCGGTTTCTTCTGCGGCTTCTTCCAGAGCTTCGCCCAGACCAGCCATCATTTCGGCCTCGGTCAATTCTGAAGCGCCAGCGGCAACATCGGCAGCACCTTCAGCTACCAACTCTTCGGCCGCCTGGTGCATGCCGCGAGCTGCGGCCATTTCAACCAACCCTTCAGCCGTCAATTCGGCACCAGCTGTAGCTAATTCTTCGCTTCTTTCGGCCATTCCAGCAGAAACAGCCATCCTGGTGATGCCTTCGGCCACTTCCTCTTCCCCAAGATCGGCTATTTGCAATCCTGTCTTGGCAATCGCCTCTGACAATGCTCGGGTGGCTCCGAATCGGAAAACTGTATCCACAGCGATCTCATGGAGCGTCTGACCCCGGTCCTCCAAAAAGTCAGCCAAGATGGGCATGCCCATGGCGTCGGCAACTTCACTTACAGCCATGAGTTGTCCTGATATGGCGGCTAACTCCATGCATTGCCCCAGATCCTCTTCGGCCAGGACTCCCACCAACGCACTTTGAACAGCCATATCTTCGGAAGCAGAGAGTAATTCTACGCCTTCGGCAATGTCAACTACCCCAGCCTCAGCTACAACGTCGCTTAGCAGTCCCACGCGATCGGCAACCTTCATAGCATCAACCCCACGGGTCACATCACTGGCACCGGCCGCTAGCGCCGCTCTGCTAACGCTTTCTAACTCATCGGCCGCCTCCAATTCATCCAATCCTCCGGCAACATCCGCCAATCCTTCCAAGGCTTCCTCGACACTCATCGCTTCGACCTCCTCGGCCGCTTCCTGGAACTCATTCCTACTTTCTTCCGTCATTTTAATGCCTCCTTTTGGTCTTAGACGTTTAGATAAATAAAATCATGCACGATTTTCTGCAAAAAACCTTACCCGATTACTTAATGGTGAGGTTCCCTACTCTCACACTGAAACAATTTCAGTTGGACTCGTAATTTGTGGGCAGTAAATCAACAAAGGATACTTGAACGTATCTACACGGTATAATACTTTTTCAGAGAGTTTAAGGCAACGAAGCTGGCTTACGAGTTTTCCTCCTTCGCTTCGACCATAATCTCAACACTGGTACTGGTACCAATTCTGTTTGCTCCGGCTTTAATCATCTTCCTGGCGCTCTCTAGGGTCCGGATCCCTCCTGAAGCCTTCACACCCATATCAGGGCCGACCGTCTGTCGCATCAAGGCCACGTCTTCAATTTGGGCGCCACCACTGACAAATCCGGTTGAGGTTTTAACAAAATCTGCCCCTGCTTTTTTAGCCAATCGGCAAACACGAACCTTTTCATCGTCAGTCAACAAGCCGGCTTCGATTATGACCTTGCAAAGGACTCCTCGACTATGTACTGCGCGCACAACGCTAGCGATCTCCCCCTCGACTAGGCTATCGTTCTTCTCCTTTAGGGCGCCAATGTTTATAACCATATCGATTTCCGTCGCACCATCGGCGATTGCCTGCTCGGTTTCCCTGACTTTATCCTCAGCTGCGACTGCCCCAAGCGGGAATCCAATGACGGTGCCAACTTTGATATTCGAATCGGCCAATATCTTCGCGGCATGTTTAACATGGATAGGATTGATACAAACGGATGCGAATTTATGTTCGAGACTCTCCTGACAAAGTTGGGAAATCTGTTGGCTAGTTGCATCAGGTTTTAGTAGCGTATGGTCGATGATACCGGCGATCTGAATTGGATCTTCGTCGATTAACTCGATAATCTGCTCGGATGGCATATAATCCAGAGTAGGCATTGCCTCGATCACCGACCGCACCAACTGAATCAACTTTTGGCCTGCAACCTGAGCCATAGCTAAAACCTCTTCGTGGCTGTCAGGCTGTTGATCGGGTTCACCGGTGGCTTTATTGGTGATGGCTGAAAATCCGAGAACCCGCATCCCGGCATGGTTGGCAGCCGTTACTTCAGGTACTGTCGACATGCCAACAGCATCTCCCCCGATGATGCGCAAATAACGGCGTTCGGCTGGCGTTTCAAAGCTGGGTCCCGAAACCGCAGCATAAACCCCTTGCCGAATCGACAACTGCTCCCGTTTGGCGATATTTAATGCCAAAGCTCGTAAATCGGGTGCATACGCGAAGGTCATATCAGGGAAACGAGGGCCAATGTCGGCCTCATTGGGACCGATAAGGGCATTGGTTCCCATGGCATTGATATGATCGGTAATCAACATGACGTCGCCGGGTTCAAAGTTAAGGTTCAAACCACCGGCCGCGTTGGTGACGATAATTGATCTGGCCCCAAGCGCACTCAATACTCGAATGGGGAAAACGATCTTGGACATTGGGTAACCTTCATAATAATGGAGTCGCCCTTGCATGACGATTATGTTTTTTCCCGCCAACTTGCCCAAGACCAGGCGTCCCGCATGCCCTTCAACAGTTGAAATTGGGAAACCCGGAATCTCATTATATGGGAAAAAGGCCTCCACCTCGATCTCGTCCACTAATCCACCCAATCCCGATCCCAGGATGACTGCTATTTGGGGTCTGATCGAAGTCCTGGCCAGAATATAATCACGAGACGCGTTAAGCCTATCCAAATAGTCGCTCATCATTCACCCTCAAAATTTATGTCAAATAAATCGATTATATTATTTGCTAACCAATTTCTATTTTCTACTTTTTTCTTGAGATTGGTAGAGCAATACCGCAACAGTTCTGGGCCCAACCAGGTATTTTGAATTATTTACGAACGGCGCCTGAGTTGGTTCACAGATGTCTTCTGGATATGGCAGGTAAGTATCGATCACCCGGCGCCAACCATTGTCCACCGTTGAAGGAGGTCTTGGCAATTGAAATTCGAGCTCACCCCAATATGCATTTAACATAAAATGAAAAAGACATTGCCCTTTCATGCAACGTATCGTCAAGGCCAGGCTATGCGAACTGTTGCCCCAATCGGGTTTATTTAACCCGACACCATGCCACTGTATCTTGGCATTTTGTAAAAACTCGGTTAGGGTCATTGCCTGATTACCCCGGATCACGTCAAGATTTAAACGCAGTTCGATCAGTCTCTTGACAAATCGATGGACATCACGGTGTTTATCCAGCAACGTCCAATCGAGCCAACTGATCTCATTATCCTGGCAATAGGCATTGTTATTTCCTTTTTGTGTGCGCCTTACCTCGTCACCCATTAGCAACATGGGCGTACCCAATGATAAAAGTGTAATGGCCAAAAAGTTCTTTATTTGCCGGTTACGGAGATCTTCGATTTTGGGATCGCGAGATGGACCTTCTACACCATAATTCCAACTGATGTTGTGATTGTGGCCATCTTGGTTCCCATGATGATTGGCTGCGTTATGTTTCCGATTATAAGAGACCAGGTCATTCAGTGTGAATCCATCGTGGCAGGTTACAAAGTTGATGCTTTTCTCGGGTTCTCGGTCTTCATGGGCATACAAATCTGGACTGGCCAGTAACCTGGCTGGCAGCATCGAAACCATACCACGTTCGCCTTTCAAGAAGCTCCTTATGTCATCGCGAAATTTACCGTTCCACTCCGTCCAGCGATCACCTATAAAACTGCCAACCTGATATAACCCGGCCGCATCCCAGGCTTCGGCAATGAGCTTGGTACTGGCTAATCGGGGATCCGATTCAATATCCCACAATGTTGGTGGACTTGCTAAGGGTTGGCCACTTTCACCTCGCGATAATATTGAGGCCAGGTCAAATCGAAAGCCATCAACGTGCATTTCCTCTACCCAATAATGCAAGCTATCGAGGATAAGCCGGCGAACGACGGTGTTACTGGCATTCACCGTGTTTCCCGTACCACTGTAATCCGCATATCGAGATTTATCTTCCTCCAGGATATAGTAGTTATTATTTCCGAATCCTCTTAAACAAAATGTCGGGCCATCTTGCCCACCTTCAGCCGTATGATTGTATACGACGTCGAGAATAACCTCTATTCCAGCACGATGGAGGGCTTTGACCATGTCCCGAAACTCGTCTAGTGAGCCGAGCGGATCCTTACAGGAACAATAGGCACTATGTGGAGCAAAGAAGGAAACCGGGCTGTAACCCCAATAATTGGTCAAACCTTCTGGCGCATCTTGCTCATCAAACTGGAATACTGGCAATAGTTCGACGGCCGTTACGCCCAGCTCTTTCAAATAGGGGATCTTTTCGATTAAGCCGGCAAAGGTGCCACGTTTCTCGGCTTCCACGCCTGAACTGGGGTGTTTTGTAAAGCCTTTTACGTGAAGTTCGTAAATAACGGTCTGGGTATAAGGGCGATTGAGCGGCTTATCCCCCTCCCAATCATACTGGCTTAAGTCAGCAACCACGCTTTTCATGGCCGTGGCGATATTGTCACCTGGCTGTTGGGCTGAGATTCGGCTGTAACTACTCGGAACCACAACCGCCTTGCCGTACGGGTCTATTAAAACTTTGTCACCGGCAAAACGTAAACCTTTTTGGGGATTGAATGGACCGTTTACACGATATGCATATACCTGTCCTGCCTTTAGACCGGGTACAAAAACATGCCAATAATAAAAGGTTCGATTCCGACTCGGCCGTAGGGTCACCGTTCGAGTTGGCTTAGTATCCTCGACGTCGTCAAAAAGCAACAACTCAACTTCCGAGGCATTTTTTGAGAAAACGCTAAAATTTACCCCATCTGGATGCACAGTGGCACCTAGTGGAAAACACCCTCCTCTTCTAATCACTGATTTCTCTTTACGCTTCATTTTAGGACTACGTCTTAGGACAATCCGTTGTTTATTCACAAATAGAGAAAGATACCATGCTAGTTAGATCTTTGATAACCCGCGAATTAGGCGAGATGAATCCATTTCTTATCAAAAGACTCGTTTATTGGTTTAACTGGCTCTTGGCCAACTATTTTCTTCGAACTGGAACAGTTGGCAGGTCCTTCACAGCCGATTTATCAAGCTTGAGTTATATGATGTTACCTTCCACCCGATCAATGTCTGAAATAGGGACGGTGACATCCTTCTTCCCCCAAAGGTGACCTCTTCCAAGCACCAAATGAGTGACTTTGTTTTTTTCTGTAATTCTCCTTCTTGTAAGTCAATTAATCGCTAATTTCGCCGGAAAGGTTAGCCTCGAAGGAAATTCTCATCCGGCTGTGCGTCCCAAGCATAAACAACGTACGTTCCGCCGATCTTATCTTGCCAACCTTGCCGACGGTTATCAACGAGGATCCAGGCAAAACCAAGGTATAGGGGAAATGCAGCAATAAACATGCCAATGAGCCGTAATATCGCCTGCCAGAACTTTAAAGTTCCGCCATCCTTAGCAACAACTCGCAGCCCCATGATCATCATCCCTAATGTTTGGCCGGTTAAAATCCAGAAACCCAAAATATATCCAAAGACGATAAATGTTCCTGCTAAACTCGCGAAAAACGTGCCAATCACATTGCCATTTTGTGAAGCCTCACTGATGGGCGAGAACAAATTCTGAAATCCCAACAATTGCACGGTTGCGGCTAGTAGCCAAGAGCCTAGTGCAAGAAAAACAGTAAGAAAAGCGATATCCAAGGCGAAGGCTAAGAGGCGACTGATGAATCCTGCATAATATGCCAGCAACGAATTCTCTCTTAAGGGTAAGTGTTGCTTTTGAACTGCCCGGACAAGCTGTGGATTAAAATCAGGTCCTGGCACAGTTTCTCTGGGTGGACGTCTCAAAAGCCTGCGTAAAGGCTGTTCAATGAAATTATCACCGCTAATGGTTCGCTCTCGTAACTCTTCAATGCCCTCGTCAATCATCCCCTGGCCCTGAGCTTGAACAATCTCCTGTATGAAGAGTTGAACGCGCGGATTCGTGACCATATCATCCATAGTATCGTCGGCGGCCTGATTTATAGCGGCTTGAGCCAATCTTCGGCTGCTTAAATCCTCTGCACGACCCAGGTTTATCCAATGATCGACTTGAGATTCTCCTCGCTTAAGAGCGTTGTCAAAGCCATGGCGAACGGGGCGAAATGTCCTACTTCGGCGGAAGGGGCCAAGAATCGTGTCTATAACACCAGCCACCGATAGGCTCACGTTATGCATGATCGATCCACCTTTTTTGGCCTTCGAACTGGCGTCCGTCATCATGCCCAGCATCAGATATCGAGCTGTTTTATCCTGAGACTCACCTAATCTTTCATCCCATTCAGACATAGGAATGAGGACATCTTCAGGCCGACGAAGGGGCAATTCTGTATCGGCCTCGACCTCAGCCTGTTCCAACCTGTCGCTGATTGTATCAAGTGCCAGGAGGGCGCTGCCTAATGTGGCTCGTGTAAATACCCTTCCTGTTGGCGCTGAGGGACCAACCCGGTCATTCGCCTGCGTTTCGAGTTGGTCAGGAGGCTCCAGCGTGGATGATGACACACCCTCACCTGTTTCCATCGTTCGATCCTGGTTGGGGAGATCCAGGTTGTTTTCGGTCTCCAATTGATGGGAAATGGTCTGATTTTCGTCTGATGTCGGCGTATTGTCTGAGGAATTAACAGTGCTGGATTCGTTTTCAAACTCGTCGTTGGCAGGAAGACTTTCGACTGTGTCTATCATTGGCTTACTGCTCCTTTCTCGCTACCTTCATTCTATACAAAATTATCGCCTATTCGAACGCAATATAGACCACATAAGCCATAATGCAAGCGTTACCATAAGAATAAAGCCAACTACGATGAGCCAGGTTGGCAAATTCCAAGGCCAGGACAGATCCAGGGAAGGGATCAGTAAAGCCAGGGCGATAGTCAGGGTACCAACCAATATGGCCAGGATGACCCGGTTAGCCATTTGATTTAGTTGTTTGGTAGCCTGAGTCATCATTGGAACTCGAACCTGCAGCTCCATATCCCCTCTATCGATTCTATCCAAGATACGCATAGATTGGCGAGGAAAATTGTTAAAAAGATCAAACCATCCTGCCGCACCGCGTAACACACTTGGACCCCAAGAATTAGGTAAAGCCAGTTTCAGCAAAAACCGACGGACATAGGGACCGGAGACTTCAAAAACGTCAAAATCAGGGGCTAATCTCTTACCAACGCCTTCCATGATGACAAGGGTTTTTAGCAACAACCAATAATCGCTGGGTATTTTTAATTGGAATTCGTAAATGATGGGCTGTATTTCAACCAGCATGTCGCTGGCTGAGATCTCTTTAAGAGGCAAGCCATAATATTTACGGAGTAAACGCCGGAGATCGCGCTGTAATCCAAATTGATCCACGCTTGGGCTGGCAATATGCATGCGTATCAATTGCTCGATAATGGCTTCGACATCAAATTGAATGATCGCAATATATAGGCGAACCAGGTTGGCCCGGTCTGATGAATCCAAATAACCAACAGTGCCAAAGTCCATCAAACCGATGATTTCACCGGGCATGATTAGAAGATTGCCTGGATGAGGATCGGCATGAAAAAATCCGTCCTCTAAAATCTCCTGGATGACAAACCGAGCGGCATGCATGGCAATGTCCTCGCGATCGTAACCGGCAGCGTCAATGGCAGCGATGTTATCAGCTTTGATGCCCTGGATGCGCTCCAGGACCATCAGGCGTTCTGTGGATAGTTCCCAATAAACCAACGGAATATAGATGTAAGGCTCATCGGCGAAATTTTCCCGGAATCGATCTGCATTTCGCCCTTCCCTTCGGTAATCTAACTCAGAGCGAAGAGCGATGCCGAATTCTTCAGCCAGGCCTACCGGATCGAAGGGTCTTGTCCAGGCCAACCGCTCATTAGCGAGTTGAGCTATATCCAAAATGATAGCCAGGTCAGTTTCGATAACCTTTTCGATGTTGGGTCGTTGAACCTTAACCACAACATGAGTGTGATCAGGTAACATGGCGGCATAAACCTGGGCCAGCGAGGCCGAGGCGATGGGTGTTGGATCAAAGGCCAGGAATACCTCTTCGATGGGTACCCCTAACTCTGTTTCGATTACCATTTGCGCTTGTTCCCAGGGAGCTGGCGGTACATCGTCCTGCAGTTTGCTTAACTCCTCAATGAAAGTGGGAGGTAGTAATTCAGGCCGGGTACTGGCAATCTGGCCCATTTTTATGAATGTCGGACCAAGTTCTTCAAGCGCCTCTCGCAAATGGGTTGCTGCCGATCGAGGTGTCTTTGGTTCTTGATCCCGGCCAATTATTCGATCTGGTAGGCGCAACATGCCACCCAGGCCAAGCTGCGTGATAATCGCACCAAAACCATGACGGGCCATGACTTCAGCTATTTTGCGATAGCGTCTAAGGTGACGGGGTCTAAAAAATACCATGGGAGTTTTAAAAAAACGGCTAGCCAGATCGTAAATCTGCTGCAACCGGACTGGTTGTGATTATCTCCTACGAACCTACGCGATGCGTGGGTTGCCTGGGATTTTTAAATCGAAGCCCAAGGATTATACGGAATATCGGGTCGGCATGCATCCCCAAATAGTACCCTGGTACTGGGATTGGTCTGGCTCATCCTTCCTCGGGATGCGGTTTATTGGGGCGGTTCAGCCTGGATAGAATCCTCCTGTAAATAGAAGGTTTTTCTGGCTTCTCTTTTGGAACTTTTTCGGGAAATGGCGATAAATCAAACATCTTGCGCCAGGCGTAAGTGCCTACAAGTTTAATCGTCGCCAACACGGGGGCTGCGAGAATCGCGCCAATGAGTCCGGCCAGGGTGGCCCCCATAAAAACGCCAATGATGACCACTAAAGGATGCAAATCCAAGGCACCCCCCACAATACGGGGCACCAAGATATTGTTTTCAATTTGCTGGATAATAATCATCACAGCGATAACGATCAAAGTATAAACCACCGGATCCAGACCCAAATAATTGGCAGGCTGAAAGAAGGCAACGATAGCGGCCACCAATGTACCAATAAAAGGCCCAATAACAGGAAGAAATTCTAATAATCCTGATAAAACGCCCAAGGCAAAAGCATTTTGCACGCCTAAAATCGTCAAGCTGATCCATACACCCAGAAAAATGACGAATGCTAGAATGATTTGGCCTCGCAAATAGGCTTCCCAGATGCGGTTAAATTCAAATAGCATACGTTCAGTATCTCTGCGATAACCAGGTTGGTACACTGCCCGGCTGATATACCCACCAAGCCTGCCCATTTCAAAGGCTAAATAGATGGATACAATGAAAGTGAACAAGATAACGGTGATAACATCAACGGTTGAACTCAAAATCACGACAACGGTTCGGCCGCTCTGGTTCACTATCGGCAAGATTATAGCAAGCAGCCGTTGTCCAATTGTTTGCCAGTCAATGGAACCCCAAATTGAAGCCACTTCCAGACTAAACGGCCCGATAGTTAAGACATCTGTGGTCGAGAACCACCCTACAATCCCTTCGAGCAGATCAGGCACACTGTTAATAAAATTACTGACCTGTCTAAAAGTGCTCACCCCCAACACCACGCCCGATGCCAAAAATAATATGGCCAGAAAAAAATAGGTAGTGATAATGGCTGTACCGCGTTTCAAAGGCGTATGCTCAGTCACCCAATTGATGAGAGGAGTTAATACATAGGCGATGATTCCTGCAGCTACGATCCTCAATATTAAATCTGTAAAAGTGGCAGCTACAGCGACAATTACGATCAAAGTAATGACGGCAACAAGAATCTTGACACTTCTGTCCCAAGGTGGCGAGTCTTGGGTTGATTCTATTGTCTCTTGTTCTTGATCGATCTCGTCCATTTCGTACCAGCCTAAGTTTTCATATCCTCTTCTTGCTTTGTTTTCTCCTCGGTCATGATCATGTCCCGTAATATCACAATCACGGCAATAACCAAAATTAAAAGGACGCCGATAATAACCCTTTGTGTGGTGCTGGGAAGCTGTCGAAAGTGATCCATAAATTGTAAATCTTCACCAGTTTGAGCACGAAATGAGTTTAATACAAACATGTTAACCTCTCTATTGCCTGTAGGATATCTCAAAATCCCATCCGTCGGCCAGAAAAACGACTAACTTTATTTGTGTCTGTGTTCGTGTTCGTCTTTTTTCTGGAACCATTTCCAGGGCTGCCAAAGCCAAACCAGGAATATCAGGCTAAGGATAATAAGGAGCCAGCCATAGAAGGCGGCTTCGCCATTGATGACCAAAACAATGCCGGCGCCACCGGGTGCAGCAGCCAGGGCTGTTAATAAGATTTTGCTTTCTGTCTTAACGTCCACTGTTGAGTATTCCTCCATAAATTAACATCCAACTTAAGATAACCGATCTAGGTAAGTTTTCCAGATGGCAAGAAACTGGAAATGTTAAAGCCAATATCGGCTATTCAAAGTTCTTCTGGTTTGAAGTATCAGTACTCTCCCCATAATAGGCATAACAAATCCCAGGCTATAAGATTCAGCTCTTAACGGCTGACAGCCAGATGGGCGTTATTGAATTGATTTGAAATTTTATACGGCCGTTATTGCTACTGGTTCGTCCGTTTGCTTAGAATTTTTCGCAGATGTTCTTCGTCATCCGGATCTAAGCTTGTTTGGTAAACCTCACCTTTATAAGGTTTTAATGCCGCCAGGGCCATAGTCGGATCGGCTTCCCTGACAACAACAAAGAGCGCCGATGTACCTGGCTCCATAGAAGCTTCTACATCCTTGATAAATTTTTTGCTGATTCCCAGGTCAAAAGAAGAACCTATCAGAGCACCGGCGGCCGCGCCAATGAGGAGCCCGCCAATTGGTGTGAAGATAAATCCTAGCAACAACCCCAAGAAACCGCCACCAAGCGCACCAACTTTTACGCCGCGATCGAGTTCATCATGAACATGGTATTTCCCTTTCTGATCGCGAACGACGATGGCTGAATCATCGAGGCTGATATAACCCCCGTGTTGTATTTCCTTCAAGGCCTCTCGAACTTTCTTGGCCTCATCCTCATTATCAAATGTGATGACGATTATGTTCGACACGATTACAAATCTCCTTTAGACTGTATCTTCCAATATGCGATTAATTTTTTGATAAATTGTCAAGACCGGGTAAGAAACAACAATTATTGGATCTATCCTTCAGATTTTTCAACAAAGGGTTGGTCACCCGTACCGGCCGTTTCTTCTTTTAATAATTCCTCAACCATCTGGTCTGTAAGCGTATGTCGCAAGATGACGTTTTGTCCATCGGACAAAACATCAAATAAGTCATCCGCGCCCTTGTAATCTACCAGGACAAGCAAGGCTGAGCTACCTGGTTGCAATAACTCCTGCATGCTTTCCAGGAACTCATTGGAAAAGCCCATGTCGATGTGTTTGGCAGCAAAAGCGCCCGTTCCAGCACCAGCCAGGGCGCCGACGATCACACCCACTGGCCCTCCAACCAGACCAATTAAACCACCGGTAACAGCACCAAAAATGCGACCTTGTTTCGTACTGACATCGGCCGTTTCTGTGATCTTAGCCTGGCCATCAGCCTCCTTGACTAAAATAGCTGCATTACGAATTTTAAAGAGATCCTTCTTCTCCCGACGATACTGTTTCACCCTTTTCAGGCCTTCTTTGGCCTCATGAGGATCATTGAAAATTTTAGCCAGTAGTTCAAGTTTTTCAGCTTGTTTCCCTTGGCCATAGTCTCGCTTAACCGGGATGGCGGGCAATTTCTCGACCGCTTTTTTATCAAGCTTAAGATAAATGGTGTTTTCTAAAGCCTGGTCGACGGCTGAGATGGGTAAGGTCACTTCCCGTGTACCCCATAAATGCCCTTCCTGCAAAACAAGGTGAGTCACTTGCCCAGTATCGGGATCAAGCAAAAATTCACCCAAATGACCGACGTAGCCATCTTTCCCCTCCACGACGGCACCCCGCCTTACCGCAAGTTCTCCTAAAGGTACGTGCTCGACCTCGACAGGTAAATATCCAGTATCCAATGGAGAAACATATGGCGCTAGATAGACCGAATCGGCCGGATAGCCAGGTTCAGGATCCGGGTTAGGAACATATTGAACCTCTGTGAACTGTTCCAATTGGGCTAATTCTGCTAGTGTGCAGGTCAACTTTATTTCATCGTGTCTCGTCTCGGTCATCAAATCAACCGGGACAAGATAGCTATGAGGAACAACTGGTTCATCATCGCTAACAACAAAATGGGTGATCTTTTTCGACATGGGGTTAAAGATCACATGGGTTGACGTGCCGGCACGGCCATCTGTACAATCCACTCTGGCATCGATTGGCACTTCGATCATGACTAACTCTCTTCCTTGTGCTTTGTCGAAATAACATCAAGGGCGACCATCTGGTCGCCCCTTTACTATTTTACCATTTTATTACGACCGGGATAATCACATAAGCATCACCCGACCTTAACCAAGATTAGTCGGCTGCCTCCGTTTCTTCTTCCACATCGTGACCACTGAATGCATCACGGAGCTTGGCTTCGTCTTCCTCAGAAAGGGAAGTCTGCAGGACAGTCGGGTTAAACTTCTTAACGTGTTCGAGGACCTTATCGGCCGTAGCGCTGCGGACCAAAAGGAACAGTGCTGAATGGCCAGGCTCGATAGTGTCGCCCACTTCCTTTATGAACTTATCGTCAACGCCGACATCAGTCAATCCGCCAGCTACCGCACCAGTGACCGCCCCGATGGCCAAACCCAACCAAGGTGCAAAAAAGAGCAAACCAATGAGCAAGCCCCAGAAGGCGCCTCCCAAAGCACCGGCGCCAGCCAGGCTGGAAACCTGCTTAACTTTCGGTTTGCCCTTTACTGGTCTTATAACGACGGCCGCGTCTTCGAGCTCGATCAACTGCTGCTTCTGCAAACTAATCAGCTCATCCCGCATTTGGATGGCCCCCTGTTCATTATCGAACGCCAATACAATCAAATTAGCCATAGCAATCTCCTTATAAATATGTTTTCTAATTCGCCTAGGTCACTTATTCGCGACTCGTACACTGAAAATATCGGATGATATTATCGAAGATTATTCTCCTGCCATCAACCACGCTGAGGCAATCATCAATATGCCTCCAAGTGAGACCCCCCCTTCGAGACCAAGCCCAGAATGAAGAAATGGCCACTTTATCAGCTTGAGAATAGCTTTTCGATTTTCAGGTGCCGTTCCAACGGATTTCCGCGTAAGTAACAAAGGCTCTTTTCAAGAACCCTTAATTATCGTGACAATTCGCGTTTTGACAAGTAAGGAAAAAAAGAAAGCGTTCTTTCCGAGATGGCAAATCAATAAGGCAACGCCATATTGACTATAATTGGGTATAATCGAATAGTGACAGGAGGTTCGATACTATGATTCAACGCTTTCAGCTTTCCCACGCCGATGCCTGGAGAATCATCGAGGCGATCCGGGCCGAATTGGAAAAGGACCAAAAAGGCGCTGCTATCGCGGTGACTGACGAACATGGCGAACTCATTGCTTTCTTACGAACGGATGGCTGCCGGTTGCCTTCTATCAATATTGCTATCAATAAGGCTTTCACCGCTGCTCGAGAACACACGGAATCAGTATCAATCGGTCAATCTTCACGGGTAGAAGACTTTCCGATGACTAACTTTGGCGATCTTCGTTATACAGCTTGGGGGGGTGGCGTTCCAATCTATCACGAAGGATGCGTTATAGGCGCTGTGGGGGTGAGCGGCCTTCCTGAAGAAGAAGACATCATGCTGGCGAAAATGGGAGCTGACCTGATTGATTAGTCCAAGAAAAAGAAATCAGGCCGATTTTGGCAACGATTTCTCGAATTCAACGAAGAAATGGATAGACTCTGGATTGCGCATGGCCCCGGGATTGACGGCCGATTCTGGATCTTGACCCAGTAAGATGCGCCGCACTGGGACTTCCATTTTTTTACCACTCAAGGTATAGGGCACTTGTTCGATTTCAAAGACCTGGTCAGGTACGTGCCGGGGAGAGACCTCTGACCGAACAGTTTGTTTGATCCGCTGCTGCAAATCTTCATCTAGCTCCATTCCTTCCCGCAATACGATAAAAAGTGGCATAAAAGATTCCCGGCCTAATAGTTCCAGATCGACGATCAGGCTATCTTCGATCTCAGGCAATGATTCGACGGCTCGATAAATCTCGCTGGTGCCCATACGGATGCCCTGACGATTAATGGTCGAATCCGAACGACCGTAAATTATGCAACTACCGCGTTCGGTGAATTCGATCCAGTCACCATGTCGCCAGACACCAGGATACATTTCGAAGTAACTGGCTTTGTATCGCTGGTTTCCCGGATCATTCCAAAAATAGAGGGGCATCGATGGCATGGGTTGGGAGATAACCAGCTCTCCCACCTGGCCGACGATGGCCTGCCCCGATTCGTCATAAGCCTCCACTTTGGCACCTAAGGCTGCCCCCTGTATTTCGCCCGCGAATATTGGCAACAGTCGGCAACCGCCGACAAAGGCGGTGCAAAGGTCAGTGCCACCGCTAACCGACTCAAGAGCCAGGTCACGATTCACGTTTTCATAGATCCAACTAAACCCTTCAACCGCGAGAGGCGAACCGGTCGATCCTACGGCTCGGATCTGGCTAAGATCATGCTGTTCAGACGGCTTGATCCCGGCCTTCATGCAGGCACTGATGTAGGCGGCCGATGTACCAAAGTAAGTGATCCCGATCTCAGCAGCAAGCTGCCATAAGCCAAATAAATTTGGATAGCCAGGGCTGCCATCATAGACGACGATACTTGCCCCGGCCAGTAGTCCACCGACCAAAAAGTTCCACATCATCCAGCCGGTACTGGTATACCAGAAGAATCGATCCTCTAGTTTAAGATCGAGATGCAGTACGGCCATTTTAAGATGTTCAAGGAGAATTCCCCCTTGCCCTTGTACGATTGGCTTTGGCAAACCCGTGGTGCCTGATGAGTATAAGACCCATAAAGGATGATCGAATGGAACCTGTTCGAAATTGATGCTTTCTTTTGCCGGAGAACTCATAAGGAAATCATCCCAAAGGACTGTGTTTGTAAGTTCTTCATGATTTAAGCCGCTTGAGATCAGTGGCACTAAAACCGTTTTTTCCAGGGTTGGCAAGTTTTCTTGCAGGTTGACCAGGACTTCATGACGGCCGAACGTTTTGCCATTATAACGGTAACCATCAACTGCCAGGAGAGCCTTGGGCTCGATCTGCTGAAAGCGATCAAGGACGCTTCGACTACCAAAATCAGGCGAGCAACTAGACCAGATGGCGCCAAGGCTGGCTACAGCAAGTAAGGCAATGATAGTTTCTGGAATGTTGGGCATGAAAGCGACGACCCGATCACCACGCCGCACACCTAAGGTTCGCAACGCCTCTGCCAGAGAGTTGGTTTTCAAATAGATCTCGCTCCAACCCATCGTTTTTAACGGATCATCCTCGGTCTTGTACAAAATGACCGGTCCTTCCTTATTCATGCGGGCAAAAATGTTTTCGGCGTAGTTCAGTTGAGCTCCCGGAAACCACCTGGTCCCAGGCATCGAATACTCCGGCAGCACAGCCGTTGGTTTTCTCGAAGCTCGTATTTCAAAGTACTCCCAGATGCTTTGCCAGAAATCGGCCGGTTTTGAGACGGACCATTGCCACAACTCGGTATAGGACTTGAAATCCAGAGCCTTCTTTTCCCTTAGCCAACGCATATATTGGGTCAAATTGGCGCTATTTCTAACATCTTCTGACGGTTCCCATAAGAGAGTACCCTCTTCGATCTGGCTCATCTGAATTTTCCTTTAAAAATGGACAAGGTTAACAGGATGAACATGATTAAGAATTTCCGACCGCACCCAGACCTTCGTGAATTTCACGCGTCATTTTACATGGTCCAAGAACGCTGAATTTTCGCGTACAGTTTCCTATGGAAGCAATCTCATTCTTTTTAACAGCATAAGCAATCAGAAATAATAAAGCAATATTTCATATGACCAAAAAAGTTTTATTCGAAGGTATTTCTAAAACCAGGTCGACAAAAATCGAGTTTATTATAATATTTTTGGCTTATTGTTAGCCCGTTGTCCCCACTGGCAAACAAAAATGGCTGGCATGTTTATTAATCAGAGTCTTGATGTGTGTCGGCGTATAAAAACGTTGTGAAACAACTTGATTATGTAGCTGATGGGTATTATCAAAGAAAGGAGAATTGAATGACAACCGAGGAAAGTAAAAAAGAAAGCGAAAACGGCCAGAAAGACGGAGATAATCAAACTCTGCTCATCATACTTGGCGTGGCCCTGGTCGTATCACTAATCGCCGTAGTCGCCTTAGTGGTGGCTTTGCTTTCTAGAGGATCATCGGGGTCTGAAGGAGCCGAGGTGGAAGGAACACTCCCTCCACCAGCAGTTGAAACTGTCGAACCGCCTGATTCAGGAGGAGGAATTCCAACCCGGCAACCACCAATCGTGGTGCCAACTCCCGATCCTGGCGAACCCGCCGCCACGGTTATCGCACCAGACGGCGCTAATGTCCGCGTGGGACCAGGAACTGAATATCCAATTATTGGTACAGCTCCCCAGGGAGCGACTGGTGAGGTCGTCGGTGTCAGCGCTGATGGGCAATGGTGGGCCGTTCTCGTTCCTGAATCTCCTAATGATACAGGATGGGTATTAGGCGAACTTGTCTCTGTCGAGAATGTAGGAGATGTTCCCGTCTTACCCGTACCCCCACCCCCACCCACGCCGACGAACACCCCAACACCAGCGCCTGATGTAGTCTTTGAGGCCAGCCGGACCATGATTAACGCCGGAGAGACATCGATCTTGACCTGGAGCGTGGAGAATGTCCAGGCAGTTTATTTGTATCCGGTAGGTGCCAATTGGCCCAATTATCCTGTATCCGGTCAAGGCAGTCAGGAAGTCCAACCGTTTATCACGACTACCTATCAGCTTCGGGTGATAAATAGAGACAATAGCACTGATCTCACCAATATTGAGATTACGGTCAATGGTGGTTTGACTGACGGCCGCTGGCTAATGAGAGTATATGAGAGTAGTTCAGGCGCATTAGTGTCAGCTTTGCCAGGGATTGAAGTGACAGCCAGCTTTAGTACCGGTGGAAGTGTCAGCGGTTCTGGCGGTTGTAATACTTATAATGGTGGTTTCCAAGCTTACGATCAGACCTTAACCATCAGCCGGCTCACAGCCACGAATACGGCTTGTGAAGAGGATGTGATGCAACAAGAAGCTGAATTCTTAGCGGCTATGGAACGCTCGTCCAAGATGTCGATTATCGGCAACGAATTGTCCATCCGCGATAGAAGCGGCAAGACGATTTTAGCCTTCACAAGAGGATAGGGGGTATACTGCCAAACGTACCTGTATACCAATTTATCATAGATAATACTGAAAAAAGGAGGAAACCGGCCGATGCTCACATCATTTCGACGCCTGTTTGGTATCTATAAAGGGTACCGCCTCAGGCTCATCTTTTCCCAAGTCTTACTCATTATATCGGCTTTGGCCACGCTCGGCGTGGCAACCTTGAACCAGCGCTTAATCAACGAAGGTTTGTTGGCCGAAGATCCGGTTGTTATCTTGCAAACCGGCATCTGGATGATGATCTTGGCGGTGATTGGCGGTGCGGCCTTGGCTGGCACGGCCGCTTTCGCCGTCTTCTTTGCCCAGGGTACCGCCTACTTGATTCGCGTAGAGCTGTATAACAAGATCCAAACTTTTTCATTTGCCAACTTCGACCACTTTCGCACGGGCAACCTGATGGTCCGGCTGAATGCCGACGTAAACAATGTGGCCAACGCGGTGCAATATGCCGTCATTCTGTTGCTTTATGCGCCCTTCATGGTGCTAGTGGCTTTAATACTGTCCATCATCAACACGCCGAGTCTGATCTGGATTTTGCTAATCGTCATCGTCGTCGTGCTGGGCATCATGGCCATCCTCGTTCCCCAGATATTTAAAGCCTACGACCAGCGTCAAAAACGCTTCGATGATCTCAATAACACCCTCCAAGAAAACCTAGCTGGGATGCGGGTGGTAAAAGCTTTTGTGCGATCTCATTTGGAGAACGATCGCTTTGAGCGCCGGGCGGACGCCATGCGGCAGCCGGCCTTTGCGGCCGCTTTCCGCGTAGCTTTGCTCAGCCCCTTACTCACGGCCATCGCCCAAATCTCCATTGCTTTTTCCGTCTTGGTGGGTGGATTACAGGTGTTGAACGTTACCGGCGTAAACCTTGGCGAGCTGGTGACCTTCATGCAATACCTGTCATTAGTGGTCACACCGTTAGCATTGATGGCCGTCGTCGTGCCCTTTCTGTTACGAGGGGACACCTCGGCCGGCCGGATCTTTGAGGTATGGGATGCAGTTCCTGAAATACAGGACCGGCCTGAGGCCAAGATGCTCAATCCGGCCGACTTTCAGGGTCGGGTTGTTTTTGACAACGTGACCTTTTCCTTCCGGCGGCCGGACGGCAAGTTAGATCCCCCGGCGATTAAGAACATCAATTTAACCGTCGAACCTGGCGAGCGAATTGGCATTCTAGGTGCCACCGGTGCCGGTAAGACCGCCCTGGTCAATCTTTTGCCCCGCTTCTATGATGTGACCGAAGGAAGAATCACCATCGACGGGATCGACGTCCGGGACATTCCCCAAGAGAATTTGCGCCAGATTGTAGGCATCGCCTTGCAAGAAGCCGTGCTCTTCCAGGGAGATATTCGCTTTAATTTAAAGTTTGGAAATCCTGAGGCTGAAGATGCATTGATGTTTGATGCTGCTCAGGCGGCCGACGCCTTCGGTTTTATCTCCAACCTGCCCGAGAAGTGGACAGCACCGGTGACCCGGCGTGGTTACAATTTCTCTGGTGGTCAAAGGCAACGATTATCCATCAGCCGCACTTTGACCACTCAACCCCGGGTGCTCGTTCTAGACGATAGCACCAGCGCCCTGGACGTGGCCACGGAGAGCCGGGTTCAAGGGGCTATCCCAAAGTTTACCAATAACGTCACAACGATCTACATTGCCCAGCGCATCAGCGCTGTTATCGACTTGGATAAGATCGTCCTGATGGAAAATGGCAAGATCATCGCCACCGGTAACCACGAAGAACTCATGGAAAGTAGCCCTCTTTACCAACAAATCTACGAATCACAGCTTGGCAGTGGCATCACCGCCGGACTGGAGGTGGCATTATGACTGCAACAACAAAAACCAGAGCGTTAACGCTCAAAGAGCGAATGGAAACTCGCAAGCGGGTGCCGGCGACTGAGAAAAAGGACGATACCGGGCTCATTTTACGACGATTAGTCAATTATATGGCCGGCGGCGAGAGCCGGACCCGATTCATTGTGGCCATGATAGTTCGCATCATTGCCGTGGCCGCTCTGGTAGCCATCCCCACCTTCACCGGGCTGGCTATCGACGTCATCAGTTCTCCGGATGGCACGAGCCAGGAACTGGTACGCTGGTCACTCCTGGCCATTGGCGCCGGGGTGATCTTCCTGGTGTTGAGCTTCATCGCCGAGCGGACTTTTTCTCGTCTAGCTACTGACGGGCTTTACAAGTTACAGCGCCATCTCTTCGAGCATATGCAAACCCTATCGTTAAGTTTCTTTGATCGCCAGCCATTAGGCCAGCTGACTAGCCGGGTGACGAACGATACAGAAGCGGTGGCCCTTTTCTATGAGAGCGCGGTAGCTCAGATCATCCGGGCCATTTTCCAGATCCTGCTGGTCATTATCATGATGTTCATCATCAGTACACAGCTCGCCTTGGTGGCCCTACTGATCGTGCCGGTTATGCTCTTATTAACCGGAGCGATCCAACGGGTAGCCACGCCTGCTTTTGCCAAACTGCAGGAGGATTTGGGCGATTTGAGCGCTTTCCAAGAGGAGACGCTCTCCGGCAATAAGGTCATCACCAGCAATCTCCGTCACGATTGGGCTGAAGATAAGAACGATGATCAAGCGGGCGATGTGTTTGATGTTGCTAGCCATGCCTTCTTCGCCTCGTTACTCAACTTCCCGTTAACTCAAACATTGACAATGCTGCAGATCGCCGTGGTCCTGATGATTGGTTCCCTGATGGTCCTGGATGGCCAACTCGAATTTGGCATTGTCATTGCCTTCATTAGCTACACGGCCCTGTTGGCTTCACCCTTATCAGAAATCGCCAACCTGACCGCGACGAGCCTTAACGCCGTGGCTGGCGGCCGGCGAGTGTTTAACATCATCGACGAAGAGGCAACCGTGTTCGATGCCCCCGATGCCACCGATTATCAGTTCAAAGGCGGCCATGTGGAGTTTAAGGATGTCGACTTTAGCTATGTGCCCGGCCGGAAGATCCTCAAACATAACACCTTTGAAGCCAAACCGGGACAGAAGATCGGCATCTGTGGCCCTACGGGCGCCGGTAAGTCGACGATCATCAATATCCTGACCCGGTACTATGACATCGACAGCGGGACGATCCTGATTGATGGCCAGGATATCAGCAAGTTAACCCAGGTAAGCCTGCGCCAGCAAGTCGGGGTGGTGTTACAAGAGGCTTTCCTCTTCACTGACACGGTGATGAACAATCTTATGTATGCCCGGGAAGGCGCCACTGAAGAGGAGTGTATTGAGGCTGCCAAGCAGGCCAACGCCCATGAGTTCATTATGAACTTGCCTCAAGGCTACGATACCCTCATGACTGAGCGAGGCGCCAACCTGAGTCAGGGCCAACGGCAGATGATCACCATTGCTCGGGCCATGGTGGCCAATCCTAAAATGTTGATCCTGGACGAAGCGACAAGCAATGTCGACACGCGCACTGAGAAATTGATCCAGGAAGGTTTGGAACGGCTGATGTCCGGCCGGACGAGCTTCGTCATCGCTCACCGGCTGAGCACCATCCGCGATTCCCACAATATCATGGTGGTCAACGGTGGCGAGATCGAGGAATTTGGCCCCCACGATGAGCTGATGGCCAGGAAAGGATTTTACTATAATCTATACATGAGCCAGTTCAAGGGGAAAGGTCCCGCTGGAGAGGCAGGTATCGAAATGGATTTTGTGGCCACCTAGCCGAACGAAAGCAGGTGTAAAACCGGGTTAAGGTAATACATTCACTGTCTGTTGTCGCGTGGTGGTTTGATTATAATCACTCGAGGCTAAAAGGATATAAATGACGGTGCCTATCGCGCTGTTGTTACAATCGTTCCAGGAACTGTTGAAAGCCAAATTCTCCTGAACCGTAACGCTGTTCTTTAGGAGGCTCACCTTGGAAGCGTTACCACCCACGCTCCAAGACAGAGTAATGCATTGATTGACCCGAACCTGTTGTGGTGAAACCGTAAAGTAGTAAATAACGGGCTCATAGTTTGGTGTTGGCGTACCGGGAATCACGGTTGGGGTGGAAGTGGGTACGGCCGTAGCTGGATCGACGACATTTATGTACCATTGTGCCCGGCTAGTTCCTCCAGGTCCGATTGCTTCGATCGAATAAATCTGTTGACCAGTCGATGTCGGGCAATCTTGCATCGACGAGCTTGCCGGTGCAACAGGCCATATAACAACATTGTTTCGCAAAATGTTCACCGTGTCAGTCTGACCTTCCACGATCCACTGGATGGTTACGCACTGTCCAAGGGATATTTGATCGGGGGGATCTACTGTAAAACGCACGATTTGGGGCACGCTCGTATTAGGGATAACGAATATCGTTAGCTCCCGGATAACCACCGATCCATCATTTAAAACAACCCTTAACTCGTAAGTCGTCGTAGATCCCGGGCAAACTGGCAGCGAGAAGTTGCCAGGAACGCCGTTGACCTGCCAATTTTCTCCTCGTTCATAAAAATAAACTGCCTGGACGTTTCGCGTCGACCAGGCCATGGTGGAACATTGACCTTGTTGAATAACTTCTGGGTTAGCTGAAAAGTCGATGCCTGGAACCGGGGTTTGTGTGGGTAATGGGGTCGGCGTGGGTAACGAAGCTACATCCACAGCTACAGATACCCTTTCCCCAAAAATCAAACCTGATGGATTATTGCGCATGGACCAATATTGGACATATGTGCCTGGCTCAACAGGGGCGACAAGATCGACCCAGAAATCATAAGTCTGGCCAGGTTGCACCTCAGTTTCGACGATAATGGGTACCCCACCCATGCGAGCGGCCGGATCGTTTCCATCGACTGGGATCAAGGCATAGTTTTGGTTCCAGTTACACGTGCCTGAGTTTCTTAAACGCCAACCTTTTAGAAATGCCTCGCCCGCGTTCACTTGGGGAATATCTTCAAAATCCTGATGGCTGAAGCTGAGATCTTCGACAAACTCTGAAGAATCGATACAGCCAGTCGTTGGAGGAGATAATGGTGGGAGAGGTGTAGCAATTGGTTCTGGCAATGGTGGAATTGCCTCATCCGGAAGTCCAATATACTCTATAATCAACGATCTAAGCGTCCCATCATTCTGCATTTCGAAGAGGGCTTGATTGATCTCGGCAAGCAAAGTTCTCGCCCCCTTGGGCACAGCCATGGCGAATTGTTGGGGGGTGATACCTTCGGCCACGACCTTCACGTCACCTTGTTCCTCGGCCAATTGTGCCGGTTGCATATCTAAAGCTACCAGGTCTACACGGCCTTCTGCCAGATCCCCTATCGCATCGTCTATACGTTTGTACTCATGAACATGACTGGCTGGCAAGATACCCGCTTCGACGAGATTCGTTCGTGCCCAATTTTCGTATACGGTGCCGCTTTCCACCCCGATCCGCAAGCCAGACACCTCCTCAATAGTTGAGAGCCGGTCGATCGACGATTCGTCGTCGGCCAATAATGCATCAGAACTCACGTAATAGACGTTGCTGAAGTCAACGAACTGAGCCCTTTCGCTGGTAACGGAGATGGCCGAAATGGCCAGGTCGATCTGGTTAACCTGGAGGGCATTACCCAGTCCATCAAAGGCCATATCTCTTAGCTCGACGTCCAAGCCAAGGCGCCGGCCGATCTCTTGAATGATGGCAATGTCGAGACCGCCGATCTCGAAATTCTGGTCGTAATATTCAAAGGGTGGGTAATTGGCCGCGGTGCCTACGATTATCGTTTCCCTTGTCTGGATCTCACCCCAAACCGAATCTTCAATGGGCAAACTCTCTGTGGTACTGGTTGCCTCCGTTGTCGTCTCTAGCTCAGGTCGATTTCGTAACAGGAAAACCACGAATGCAGCAGCTATGATCAAAAAAATGACCACAGCAATAATGGCCAGAATAACTGATCCCCTATTACGATTGCCGCTCGCATCGGATTGCTCCGGTGATTCGGGATCTTGCCCCAATTCGGGTGCGATCTCTCCACCATCCTCGGGGCTCAGATCCCCGCCATTCGTCTTCCCGAACTGCTCCACATTGGCATCATCCTCTTCCATGTGTTCCCTCCAAAACGTGGCCTGATTTGATTCAAGTGCTCGCTCGTGATTCTATCCGAATGCACACTTGGAACAAAGGAAAAACAAGTCAAACTTATGACTATTGGCGGATATTGCTATACTCTTTCTTTAACTCAATCATGAAAATAGCTGGTGTGATGCTTGATTATCCTGCCTTGCTCGTGCGATGTTTTGTGTTAATTATCCATGACTGAGAGATCATTAAACGGGATCACGGACCAATGGATTTGTTAACAAAACCTGTGGCTTGGATCGTCGTGTCTATCCTGGCCATACTTGGAACCGCATTTAGCTTGCCAACATATTTTATTGGCCAGCAAGGTATGCCGGCCGTACGAGAACGATTTCCTCAAGTACAGCCAGAGCGGTGGCGGCAGCTAGAGGATTTGTTCGGTCGTTGGGGGTCGATTTTATTATTGCTAACGGCAATACCAGGTTTTGGCACAGTAATACCTCCGGCGGCCGGTGCTAACAATATTATGCTGGTGCCATTCCTCATCTGGGTAACCATTGCCAAGCTACTGCGTTACTGGTTCCTGGCATTGGTCGTATTTGGCAGTGCCCGCGCATTTCAAAACTGGCTAAACTCCTGATTACCACCTTTATGCCCAGACTATTAATCGGCTTCGAAACGGAGTGGTTGGTCAATCTCATTTCAATGATATTCGTAACCAGCGAGACGATGGTGGTCAGATCTGGTTTTGATCCCATTCTTTTTTCGTAGTGAATCCAGGCCGGCCCCCCTGTCAATCAATTGGACAATGCTTTTTTCGGCCGTGCAATCCCACCAGTTCTTACCTAAGTTTCAGTCGAATCATCGTTAAATAACCGGCGAAATTCTTCCTCCCACACATCGTCGAGTGGATCAAATGACGTCTCGGTAAACTCTTCGGACAGGCGGAATAAATAATCACGAAGACCGAGTTGCGGAGCAACCTTGTCTAATTCCTCCACTTTGGCATCAACTAAGCGTACTAATCGTTTACTCTTCTTCTCCAAGTCGGATAAGTCAATTTCTAACTTGAGAAAATAATTGACCCGACGCATGATCCCATACCAGGCCATGTAATCGTTTTCGATTCGAATCGTATTTCCTATTTCGGCGATATCTGAGAATTCATAAGTGGGAACGAAACCATAAAAAGAAGCAAAATCTATAGCCTGTTCGCCAGCTACATGGCAAATATAAGATCCGATACTCGCGCCACCATGATAGTCCGATAAGTTGACGGCTAACTGTTCAATCTCGGATTTCATGGCCGGCCGGCTGTAAATACAGGAAACAAAACGCTCTTTATCATAGGGCAATTCGCCATAGACTCCACCTAAGCCGATGATCCGTTTAACGCCGAGGGTTTGAGCAATTCGCAAAAACTCAGTAACGTAACGCGCGGCATCGAGGTGTGGTTCATCTCCTAAAAAGAACACTACACCTCGTTCATCATCACCAGCATAATAGATCTCGTTACGCGGTGTCTCCAGGGATTCGGGAAACCCTTCTTTAAACCTTACCACCGGCCGGACCAAATCGTGGGTGCCCGGAAACTGGAACAGGTAAAAGCCGTCGGAATGCAATGTACCTATCCTGTGGGCCTTTGTCTGATCGATAAGATACTGGGGTAGACCCGACGATATCGAACCGGCATCCGCCCACTGGCGCCAGCCCGCAATCATGAAGATCTCATTTGCTTGTGGCTGCTCCCAAATTTCTACTGTTTCCGGCATAAAGTTCGCCTCCATCTGTTATGATATCGTTATGCTACACGATAAAGTCCTTTCGTGGCAATGTTATTTGTACATTTAGGAGGTAAAGTATTACAATTTACTCGAGTCCTTGCATATATATTGAAAAATCTAAGCAGGAGGTTCCTGGTCGTTCACCAAACTATCCACTGTGACGGGATTTGCTTTTGACATCTCAGTGAGAAGAGTTATTCACGTCTAAGGTAAATTAACAAACCCTGCTTACACGACCGGAAATCTTCATTTTTTCTTCATTAACCATTCAATCATGGGCACCGAGACAGAAATGACACCTAATGACACTTTATTGGCAAAGCGAGAAGCGGAACTGACCATCATAAACGATGTACAACGAGCGCTGGCAAACCAAGTCGACATTGAATCCATCATCGACCTAGTCGGCGACCAAATCCGCCATCTATTTGACGCTCAGCTTCTTTCAATTAGCACTTTCGACCTCGAGAGTGGATTGCATTATGTCAATTATCTCGTCGAAAATGGCGAGCGTTTATATCCCAAACCAAAACCCTTCAACGAATTACACCAGCATCTCATTAGCAATCACCAGCCTATTCTTATCAACCAAAATATCTCCCAGGCTATGGATGAACTTGGATTGCAGTTCCTGGGTGGTGACCCAGATTCATTGCCGAAGTCGGTCATGCTCGTACCTCTCGTATTTAGGAAAAAAACGACAGGTTTTGTGAGTTTACAAAATGCTGATCGCGAGAACGCATTCGATGATTCCGACTTGCGTCTGCTAACCACTTTAGCCAACAGCATGAACGCAGCTTTAGATAACGCCCGTCTTTTCGATAAAACTCACCGGCTTTTGGACGAAACCCAACAGCGAAATAACGAACTGGCTGTGTTAAATACCATCCAGCAAGCTCTGGCTGCCGAATTAGATATGGAAGCCATTTATGACCTGGTTGGCGATCAGATTCGCGAGCTCTTCGACGCACAAGTAGTCATGATCGGCACATTTGACCATGAAGAAGAACGAGAACATTATCCCTATCTCTTTGAAAAAGGAGAACGCTTTTATCCCGAGCCACGCCCTTTCGACAATCTACGTCGCCACCTTATCCAAACCAGGCAACTCGTTTTGATTAATGAATACTCTAATGAAGTTATTGCCGAATTTGGTCTTCGAGTAGTACCAGGAACAAGAATGCCGAAATGTGCAGTTTATGTACCGCTCATTGTAGGAGAAACGGTAAGAGGCCACATTAGCCTTCAAAATGTCGATCGACCTTACGCTTTTAGCGATTCTGACGTGCGCCTATTGAGCACTTTGGCTAACAGCATGAGTGTTGCCCTGGAAAATGCTCGGCTTTTCGACGAAACGAACCGGCTCCTTGCAGAAACGGAGCAACGGGCAGCAGAAATGAGTACTGTCAACACGGTTAGTCAGGCGCTTGTTTCTGAAATAGAGCTCAACAACTTAATAGAATTGATCGGCGAACAAACGCGAGTCTTATTTGACGCCGACATCGTCTACGTCGCTTTGCTCGACGAACATACGAATATCATAAACTTCTCATACAACTATGGTGAGGACCTCGTTTCCATTAGCTATGGTGAAGGATTGACCAGTCGGATCATCCAGACAGGCGAACCATTGCTGATAAATGAAGACGTTCCCGGTCGGCATGAAGAACTGGATATCAAACAAATTGGGGTCAAAGCCAAGTCCTATTTAGGTGTACCAATTAAGTCCGGAAGAAATACCATCGGTGTCATTAGCGTACAAAGCAAGCGGGCAGAAGGGCGGTTTGATCACGATGACATGCGCCTTCTAGCAACAATCGCCTCAAATGTTGGGGCAGCCATTCAGAATGCCCAGCTCTTCTCCGAGATCCAACGGCAAAAGAAATATTCTGAGGCACTGGTGCAGAATAGTCCGGCAGCAATTATTGCGGGCCAATCAATCGAGCATATCGTCGAAACGTGGAATCCAGCAGCCGAAAAACTGTTCGGATACACACAGGAAGAAGCTATCGGGCGGAAAATCGACGATCTAGTGGCCAGTTCCAGCCAACTTCACGATGAAGCTACCAAGTTTCGGGTTCAAGTCACACACGGAAAAAAAGTCCGATCTATCACTCAACGAACCCGAAAAGATGGTAGTCTGGTTGATGTCGAGCTTGTCGCCCAACCTGTTATTGTAGATGGGAAAGAGATGGGCGTCATTGCCATCTACCATGACATCACCGAGTTATTAAATGCTCGCCGGGAAGCCGAGGCAGCTCGATTAACGGCCGAACAGGCAAATCAGGCCAAAAGTGCCTTTTTGGCCAATATGAGTCATGAGTTACGAACACCCCTCAATGCCATCATCGGTTTTACACGTATTGTGCAACGTCGTGCAGAGGGCACGTTACCAGACAAACAACTGGATAATTTAGATAAGGTTTTGGTGAGCGCCGAACACCTGCTGGTTTTGATCAACACAATTCTAGACATTGCCAAGATCGAAGCCGGCCGAATGGATGTTCAACTGAATTTATTTGAGATATCTCCATTGTTGGAAGCCTGTTTCGTTACTGCCCAACCTCTCCTAAAGCCAGGAGTTGAATTAAAAATGGAGGTGGATCAAGAGCTTCCCCAGATTTACTCCGACCAGGACAAGATAAAACAGATCTTGCTGAATCTGTTAAGCAATGCGGCCAAATTCACTAGTAAAGGTCAAATCGTGGTCTCCGCCAAATATGACGGGTCCAAAAGAGGACCTTCTTCAAAAAAGAACCAGGGATATGTGGATGGTGGTTCGCTTGTATTCTCTGTTGCCGATACGGGTATAGGAATTCCGGCTGATAAGATAGAAACGATATTCAACGAATTCCAACAAGTCGACAACAGTTCCACCAGAGAATTCAGCGGTACTGGTTTAGGTTTGTCAATTAGTCGCAAGTTAGCCAGGTTGCTTGGAGGTGATCTTGAGGTGACGAGCGATGAATTCGTAGGTTCCATCTTCACGCTGACCGTCCCAATCTATTATGGCGAAACGACAAAACCCGAATTGCTGCATACCACACCTGTTGAACCCACGATTCCCAGCGAAGAGGTAAGTGGAAGGCCGGTCGTACTGGCTATCGACGACGATCCAGATGTTATCTATCTTTTACAAGAAAACTTGGCTGAAGCAGGTTATCAAGTGGTCGGTGCGCTTGCTGCAAACGAAGGCTTGCAGATGGCCAAAGAACTCCAGCCGTTCGCCATCACCCTCGACGTCAAGATGCCCGTCAAGGATGGGTGGCAAGTATTACACGAGTTGAAAGCCGATCCACACACTAACCATATCCCGGTCATCTTGCTGACCGTAGTGGACAAGAAGGCAATGGGTTATCGACTTGGGGCCGACGAATATTTGGTCAAACCCTTAGACGAGAATGCTGTATTAGCAGCCCTCGATCGAGTAGCCCGATCCCAGTCGAACATATCGCCGAAAAGGATATTAGTCGTGGATGATGATCCGGATGTATTCGAAATGGTAAGCCAACTGTTGTCAGAAAGAAACTATGAATTAATCCCGGCTGTCGATGGACTATCTGCCTTGCAGGCAATCGAAAAAAGACTTCCTGAAGTCATTTTACTCGATCTCTTGATACCCGAACTGGACGGTTTTGGACTTATAGACCGGCTTCGACAAACTCCAAAATGCAAATCCTTACCTATTATCGTGTTAACGGCAAAAACCCTGACGGAAGAGGAAAATGAGATTCTGCAAGAACGCGTTGTTAAAGTCATTCAAAAACAAGGGTTAGATGGGATTTCCCTGCTCCGTGAGTTGGAAATAGCATTGGCCGGGAACACGAATTGAATGCCAGAAGATCAAGATAATGAAAAAAATTCTCGTTGTGGAAGATGTTGAACTTAATTTAGATTTATTGGTGCAGCTTCTAGAAGATGATTATGAATTGATAACAGCCGATAATGGGAAAGCAGGTGTATCACTAGCCCGCCAGCATAAGCCCGACTTGATCCTGATGGATATGTCATTGCCTGTCCTAGATGGTTGGGAAGCGACTCGACAGATCAAAGCCGACGATGATCTGAGGCATATTCCGATCATAGGTCTTTCAGCCCACGCCATGAGCGGCGACGAAGAAAAAGCCTTGTCAGCTGGTTGTGATGACTATTTGACCAAACCCTTAGATGATGAGTTATTATTTCAAAAGCTCGATCGTTTTCTGGCTGAAAATTAATGCATGTGATAGGGGGTTAAACAAGCCATGATAACGTTGTTAAAGCTTTTTCGAATCATCCCGGTGTTTGTTCTTTCGGCTTTCATTATCGCTTGCGGTGCTGGCAACGCTGTCGAATATGATATCGTTGTGCCGGCCTCCATTAATCCTGGTGACGAGATTCCAACTCCTTCCGGGGAAGTAATCCTGATCGTTTCAGGAGATATAGCAGCGACAAATGTAAGTGGCACCATTGAATTTGATATGAATACGCTCGAGAAACTTGGATTGGTCAGCTACGAAGTGAGCGATCCTTGGCTCCAGGAAAAAGTAACCTATACAGGTGTTTTGTTATCTGATCTACTGGAAGTGGCCAACGCTTCTGCTACCTTGACGGATGTATTTGCAACTGCCCTTGATGATTATGCGATATCTATTCCGGCTAGTGAAATTGAAGCCTGGCCTATTTTAATTGCCACGCAATCTAACGGGGCATATATGTCCATCGAAAACAACGGACCGACACGAATTATTTTTCCATACGATCGCCACGACGACATCACGGATGCCAGAAATATGTCGGTTTGGAATTTGGAAAGCCTGGATGTTAGATGAGTGATTCCTTCGGCAAGGTGGGTATTCGTCGCCTGACGCCGATCCAAACAGGGCTTATCATCGTTACCGGGATGCTTGTTATCCTGGTTGGCGTAGTGATTGCTGTCGCCAGCTTGAATATATCCACTGCGAATACAGCCTTTAACCAAGGATATATCCTGAGCGACCAGGTTAAGATCCAGCGCGCCATTTTACTTCTTCAACTTCAGACGAACAGATTACCAGATGATCTGGAAGGAATTGGCTTTGGAGCTATCGATCGTGAGCGAGCGTTATTGGAAAGCCAACTTCGTCTGGCAATTGCAGAAGCCGGTGGTGACTCTTTTGTGGCACAAGCCTTGGCCAACATTCAGCGGAGTTTGTTCGAATATGATTCAGCGATCTTAGATCTCAAGGCTGATCCAACTCCCGAAAACATCGCTGCTACTGTCCCAATATTAGATGCACTACTAACCGAGGTCGAGAATCAGTCAAAATCTCTATACAATCAGGAGGAAATTCGATTTTTCGCCAACATCGGCGACGCGCTGGATACACAAAATACATTTCAAACGATTTTGTTGATCATGAGCCTTTTTCTGGCAGCATTTAGTGTTGCTCTCGTAATCTCATTTAGAAACAGCGTCAATGTCGAATTTGCCCGTGCATACCGCTTATTATTAGATGAATACCAAGAGCGCCAACGGGTTGAGGAGCGCTTGCGTCGCCAAAATGCTTATCTGGAAGCTCTACACCAGACAACCTTAGGCCTGCTTTCCCGATTTGAACTGGACGATCTGTTAAATGCCCTTGTCAAAAGGGCTGGTCAATTAACTGGTGCTCCGTACGGCTTCCTCTATCTGGGTGAAGCAGATTCAAAAGAAATTAGACTGAGGGTTCGGGTTGGGCTTTCAACCGAACAAGCCATTGAATCGCTCCGCGTGGGAGAAGGGCTTGCCGGAAAAGTCTGGCAAACCGGCGAGCCGATGGTAATCACCGATTACGATCTTTGGTCAGGGCGTTCTCCAAAGGTAGCCCAACACTTGACTAAAGCCATTGTAGCCGTTCCATTAAATCGCAACGTAATCCCAAATTCGACTGAAATTCAAATCGTGGGCGTCCTTGGGCTGGCTCATTCCAGTGACTCTGATCGAACTTTTGGCGAAGAGGAAATTGAGCTCCTAACCCGTTTTGCCCAACTCGCCTCGGTGGCAATAGACAATGCGCAACTATTTGATGAGGCGATAAGGGCTCGAGCCTCAGCCGAACGAGCAAACCAGGCCAAGAGCACTTTTCTGGCAAACATGAGCCATGAATTACGTACACCACTCAATGCTATCATCGGCTTTACCCGAATTGTTAAAAGAAAGGGGGCTGATTCGCTTCCAGAAAAGCAATTAAATAATCTCGATAAGGTATTGGTTAGTGCTGATCACTTACTGGCATTAATTAACACTATATTGGATATCGCCAAGATTGAGGCCGGTCGGATGGATGTTCATGCCAACTCATTTGAATTGGCCGAATTAATTGATATTTGCGTCATCACAACCCAGCCTTTACTGATAAGTGATGTGCAAATTGTGGTTAATGTTAATGATGAGTTGCCACCCCTTTTTTCAGACCAGGACAAAGTAAAACAAATCTTGCTCAATCTACTCAGCAACGCGGCAAAATTTACCGAACAAGGGACAATTGCCGTACATGCCCACTACGATAATGGATCGATTGTGGTCGATGTAATCGATTCCGGTATCGGGATCCCACCGGAAGAATTGCCTCACATATTTGAAAAGTTTACGCAGGTCAATAATGGTAATCGTCGACAGTACGGCGGCACGGGGCTAGGGCTATCTATCAGTCGTCATTTAGCGCGTTTATTAGGGGGCGACCTAACCGCCGATAGTGAGATTAACCAAGGTTCGACCTTCAAGCTGACTTTGCCAATTCAGTACCGGCAAGATCCCTGGGATAATGTTTCGGCAGTCGTCGTTGAGCGAGGTGCTGATTGACTACTATAGCAACAAAAGGGGCCAAGATTCTGATTGTTGACGACCAGCCTTTCAACGTCGATTACCTGGAGCAGGAGCTCGAAGATCTGGGTTTTGTAACGGTGAGCGCGTCCAATGGACAGGAAGCTCTTGACCAAGTAGCAAAACAATCACCAGACATGATCTTGCTAGATATCATGATGCCCATTATGGACGGATTTGAGGTTTTAGCGCACTTGAAGGCGGACCAGCACTGGCGAGATATTCCAGTGGTTGTCATTTCTGCAATGAACGACATTGATAGTGTTGTCAAAGGAATCGAATTGGGGGCAGAAGATTATCTTCCGAAGCCGATTGATCCTGTTCTTTTACAGGCACGGCTAAATGCTGGTCTGGAAAGGAAAAGGCTGCGCGATCAGGAAGTTGAGTACCTTTTGCAGGTCGAACATTTGACTGATGCAGCTCGGGCCTTGGAACAGGATGAATATAATTTAGAAAGTCTGAAGCCTGTCACGATGCGGAGTGATGCGCTGGGCAACTTAGCCCGTGTTTTTGACCGAATGGCGCATGAGGTTCACTTTCGTGAACAGAGGCTTAGGTTACAGCTTGAACAACTCCGCCTTGATATACAGGAGCAAGAACAGGCAGCCATGGAGACGGTAGCCGATTATGTACCCATGGATCGTCGACATGCGCTGGTGGAGAACCGGACATTGCCGGACAGGTGCCAAGGAGCTGCCCTTTTTGCCGATATTTCTGGTTTCACTGCTCTCACCGCAGCATTGGCCAATGAACTCGGCCGCGAACGCGGAGCAGAGGAATTGGTCCGGCACCTGAACCGGGTTTATAGCGCCTTGATCGACCAGGTACATCGATATGGTGGCAGTGTCGTTAGCTTCGGTGGGGATGCCATCACATGCTGGTTCGATGTGACTGGAAACCCGAATCAGCCCGGACTATCGGCCACTGCTTGCGCGTTGGCCATGCAAGAAGCAATTAGCGATTACTATAACATCACGACGGCCGCTGGAACAAGGATTTCTTTCGCTATGAAGGTAACGGTAGTTTCCGGTTCAGCTCGTCGTTTCCTCGTCGGCGAACCAAAAATCCACAATTTAGAGGTTCTGGCTGGTGAACTGCTGGAAATATTAGCCTTAGGGGATCTTCTGGCAACCAAAGGCGATGTTCTTGTCCATGACTCTATTTCGAGTCAATTCGACCATCACCTGATGGTATCAAGCATACGACAGGATGATCCATCAGGCCATCAGTTTGCTACCGTTTCCGAAATAACCGAAAAAGTTCCCATCTCTCCCTGGCCGGAACTCCCATCGGGGACGCTTACGTCAGAACAGGTGAAATCTTGGCTACAGCCAATGATTTATGACACTATCAAAGGAGGTAAGAGCCAATTCGTTTCAGAATTGCGGCCGGCGACCGTACTTTTCCTGAGTTTTCAGGGAATTGATTACGACCGAGATGATGATGCGGGAACGAAGCTGGATGGTTTCGTGCGCTGGGCACAAACGATATTGAAACGTCATGATGGGCATCTCATTCAATTAACGATCGGCGATAAGGGCAGTTATTTCTATGCCTCCTTTGGTGCTCCAACAACTAATTCCGATCACCAATACCAGGCTGTGAAAGCTGCCTTGGATTTGAAGACAGCTCCGGCAGAATTTAAACACGTAAAACGTGTCCAAATCGGCATAGCGTCAGGTCAAATGCGAGTGGGGACATATGGGAGCCCTTCACGCCGAACGTATGGGGTCATGGGTGAAAAAGCAAATTTGGCGGCCCGCTTGATGGAAGTTGCAAGCGAGGGTATTTACTGTGATGAAGCTATATATTTGGGGGCCCGGGATCGGATCAACTTTGATACTGGACCATCCTTTCATTTGAAGGGAATTGAAGAACCAGTATCAGTTTATTCGCCGATCAACTCTACACCTGGAATCAGCCGAGGAGATGACCGCATTGTCGAAAAGACAACGGAACGTGCGCTTCAAGAAGTGATCAAATATCGAATTGACCGGCTCCCACCAGCTCCAATGTTAGCCCTTAAGGTAGCTAGCGTTATTGGATCAATATTTACAATTGATTTATTGGAGGCAATTTACCCCGATGATCGCGATCGAAAGAACCTCAGCCTACACATGGGCTTACTCATGGAACGAGGGTTCATATCGCCATTAGCGCCTCAAAGTAGTCCGGGATTTGCCTTCGCCGACACAACGACCCGTGAAACTGCCTATGATTTGATGCTCTATGCCCAGAGACGTCAATTGCACCGGGCAATTGCCGAATGGTATGAACGCACTTTTGCCAGCAATCTTGCCCCATATTACGCCCTATTGGCTTATCATTGGGCTCGGGCGGAAGATGCTGCTAGAACTATCGATTACCTTGAAAAAGCGGGGGAAGAAGCTCGAAAGGGGGGCGACTTTCAGGGTGCACAGATTTTTGTCGAAGAGGCACTGGCCCTGGAAACGAAAGCCTCTGTATTGAGTAAAGGTTATCGAGCGACCGGGGAGAACCAGGAACCGTCAGCAAAATAGCGAAATGTCACCCACTTTGAGAGAATCTTCGCCATCACATTCGACGGCCGTGCACGAGATGATGTTAGAGTTCATGCTGGCTCGCTGCCCACCTTCGACTGTAATTCGGCAACTGGCGTCCTATGCTGGCGACAGGTGACGCTGGCCCAATTGGATATCGTCTCCCTATGATTCGGCGTTAGCAAGACGGATCAGACGATGGATCATCTCCTGGGCCAGGTGCATTTCAGTAGCCTTTGACTCGGACATCATCTCCTGAAAATCCTGGCGATCTAGTGCCAGCACTTCTACCTCACTATTAGGTGATGCTATTACGGTTGCTGAGCGGGGCCGATTTTGCAATAACCCAGTCTCGCCAAAATACTCGCCAGCTTTGCGACTGTCCACTGTTTCGGTTTCGCCTTTGAGATCTTTATAAAGGACTTCAGCCTGGCCCCGGATCACAATGTAAAAACGATCGGGTAAATCACCCTGTTGAATAATTACCTCTCCGGGCGCGAATGTCTCTCGGACAAATCTAGGTGAAACCTGTGCTATCTGTTCGGTCGTCAATTGAGGCAATGCTTGCGCCAATCGTTGATCATCATATTGTTGTTTGCTGGTCTTGTTTTTGTCTCCCATTATCTGCATTCCTCACCTGATTTCTATTTGTTCTGAGCAAATGAGCGCACTCTTCCCAGACGTGGGTTCGAATTATTTGTATATCATCATACTCCGTTCTTGCTTTCGGGCAAGGATTTTGACTTACATAACGGGGAAATTCAACTTTACCTTCCGGTAGCTGGCAAATAAAAAGGCCCGCTTTAAAAAGACGGACCCTAAGTATTGAATTATGGTTTAAATCGGATAAAGCGACGAAATTGGATTTTAATGAGGGAGTTAGATCCCAGAAGATCTATGTCCGTCGCTATCTCATTCGTTTAGATTCTTTTCACATCTTGCGCCGCGGGTCCTTTCCTGCCTTGGCCAATGACGAAGCTCACCCGCTCGCCATCTTCCAATGCTCTCGCCGTCGGGTCAGCCATATCATTCACATGAACGAAAATATCTTCCCCGCTATCGCGTTGAATGAATCCATAGCCTTTGCGAGCATTGAACCATTTAACCGTTCCAGTTTCTTCTTGTCCTGTCATTGTAAAAGTCTCCTAAAGTTTATTTGCACGGATGATTAACCTTAAAAAAATGAGACCGACCAGAAACGAAAATCTGGGCGGTCGATGGTTACACAATCATCCTATGCAGAAATTTCGACAGTAGAAGAATATCGTAAATCGTGCCGATCGTCAACCAGTTGTTTTATGCCATCAAAAATGTCTAAAAATGGTTCGTCTCTTATATAACAAAAAGCTCAAAGTGAGAATGGCGGCGACAGCGTCAGATTTCAAGTGCAAATTGCCTGCGGCACCATCCACAAAAAGGGTCATGGGGACATTAGCCAGGTTTCCAGAAAGGACCGCACTGGTGTCACCTCTCGGCAACAGGTTGTGGCTAATAATATTGTTAACGATTTTGGCATCGGTCAGCTCGATGTGTGAACATGCTCTCTGCCCATCATCTGGGTAATGGTTTGTTGTGGCCGGATTGATTTTGACTGCTTGTTGGCCCGGATCAAGAACGTGTAGATTATACAGTTCAGATCATATGTGCCGTCTGCCAGGGAAATGGTGTCACCAGTTTTTGCTCCGGCAATAATATATCCAATTGGAAAGCCTGGGAAGGGTCGACGTCGATGATGTTACCGGTTGGCGGAGCGAGTGGTGGGCAAAAATCTGTCTGGCATGTCTTCCATGAATTTCTTGCCAAAGAATACAGGTTAGCTATAGTCTCTTCAAAATCGCAGACAAAGAATTAAGCTGAATGTTTCGGCTTATAAGACCGAGTCGGAAAAAAAGAGGAGTAATAGGTGACTTTCAATTTCAACCAGGAAATCGACCGAAAAGGTACAAATTGTATGAAGTGGGAATTCATATTTGATGGAAGTACCTTGACCTTTGGCGATCATGCCGATCCAAAGCATGGTCCAAACCGTCTTCTGCCGATGTGGGTAGCAGATATGGATTTTCGTTGTCCTCCAGCGGTGATCGAGGCTCTAGTAACCCGGGCTGAACACGGTGTATATGGATACAATTTTCCATGTGATTCATATTATGAAGCAGTGATAAAGTGGATGGCACGACGTTATAACCGCGAGATCGACCGGGATTGGATTTCACTCACGCCCGGTGTGGTGTCTGCCTTAAACATGCTGGTCCAAACATTTGTAGAACCTGGTAACAGGGTATTGGTTCAGCGGCCGGTTTACAGACCATTCTTTGATGTCATAATAAATAATGGCGCAGAGATCGTGTCAAACTCACTACTTTATAAAAATGGCCAATATGAAATGGATTTTGATGATTTGGCCCAAAAGGCGGCCGATCCAGCGGTAAAAATGGCCATTCTATGTAGCCCGCACAATCCCGTCGGCCGGGTATGGACCGCGGAAGAACTCGCCCGATTCGGCGAAATCTGTATCGAAAATGATGTCCTTGTCATTGCCGATGAAGTCCACTGCGACCTGATTTACAAGGGATATTCCTTCACTTCATTTGCCAGCCTGAGTGAAATATTTGCCCATAATAGCTTCGTATGCACAGCCGCCAGCAAAACCTTTAATCTCGCCGGTCTGAAGACATCAAACATCATTACCCCAAACCGCGACCTAAGGGAAAGATTTGAGAAAACCTTGGTCCGCAATGGGCTGTTTGGAGTGAATACCTTCGGCATCGTAGCCGTGGAAGCTGCCTATAATCATGGAGAAGAGTGGTTAGAGGAGGTGATGGTTTATATAGAGAATAATTACCGTTTTATGGAGTCCTTTATAGCCGAGCACCTACCCCAACTCAAAATCATACGCCCACAGGGTACTTATTTGGTCTGGGTAGATTTTAGAAACCTGGGACTTGACCCAACATCTAGAAAAGCGTGGTTGATGGATGAAGCTCGAGTCTATCTGAATGAAGGGGAGCTCTTCGGGCCAGAGGGAGAGGGATTTGAACGATTTAATATTGCCTGCCCGCGCTCGATATTGGAGGAAGCCCTGGAACGGATCAAGGGAACCATCAATCGTTAGAACCCGGCTTCTTGACCGGCAGCTTTCGTCTTCGCCTTCATGCAATCAGTCGCCAATTAAGGCCGGATACCAACAATCCGGACACCTCTATATACGCTGGTACAGTGGAATCATTGGATAGCGGGCTGGCCGCATAAATGGGCAAGCCTTAGTCAGCAGCGGCAGCCGCTCTCATCTGCGTAGTGGCTTCAGCGCTCGGACTGCTCAGGAAAAGCAATCCTGAACCAATGATGGCGGCTAAAATCGAAGCAACCAGGATGGCCAGCTTGGTGGCTTCAAAGAGGGCTGGATTATCGACAAATGCCGTCCCACTGATAAAGAGGGACATGGTGAAACCAATTCCAGCCAGGCAACTGGCACTGATAAATTGGCCCCAACCCACGCCACCGGGAAGCTCGGCCAGACCTAATCGCATGGCTACCCAAGCCAGCGAGGAGATGCCTAGAGGCTTGCCAATGATCAAGCCAAGTATGATGCCTAGGCTGACAGGGCTGGCTAATGTATTAACGCTTTGCGGATTGATGATCACACCGGCATTGGCCAAGGCAAAGAGGGGCAAAATTAGATAAGTTGTCCAGGGAGTCAGGCCCCTTTCCAGTCGTAGAGCTGGGGATTGCATGCGTTCGGTAATTTCTTCAAGGGTACTTACGGCCGCCTGCCGCCGGCTATCCAATTGTTCTCGCCACTGAACAGGTAATTCGAAACTTTGCAGGAGTGTGATAACCTGGGCTAACAACGTGCGCATATTTGGCGGGCTACGACTAGGGATGGTCATTGCCAGGAGAACCCCAGCGATGGTTGGATGCACGCCTGACTGTAAAAATGCCAACCAGAGTCCAATACCTAATAACGCATAAGGCAGCGGAGAGTAAACACGTGCCCTATTCAGCCCTATCAATACCAGGAAAATGATGGCTGCGATGCCCAGACTCAGCAATGATATATCAGTGGTATAGAATATAGCGATAACCAGAATAGCGCCTAAGTCGTCGGCGATGGCTAATGCAGTGAAGAATATTTTCAATGGTAGAGGAACGCGGGAACCTAATACGGTCAGGATTCCGAGAGTAAAGGCGATGTCTGTAGCCATGGGAATGCCCCAACCCTGCTGAGCTGGCCCTCCGGCGTTAAATAACAAGTAAACGACAGCCGGCACTAGCATGCCACCAATAGCACCGGCGACAGGTAAGGCTGCTCGTCGCGGAGAAGCCAACTCGCCCGTTGTTACTTCACGCTTAATCTCCAGACCTACGACGAAAAAGAAGACCACCATCAACCCGTCGTTGATCCAATGCACCAGGCTCTCGGATAACGTCCAACCACCCAAGGTAATAGATAGCTCGGTTTCCCAAAAGTGAACGTAGCTCTCCCCTCCTGGGGAATTACGCCACAACAAGGCGATAATGGTGCAAATAAGGAGGACAATACCACCAGAGGCCGCCAGGCGAGAAAATTCCTGGGTGAGCAAACTCACTCGAAGGCCGAGTGGCTTCTCTACTAATTCAATTAATGACTCGAGATCCCAGGAGCCATCATACCGTTCACCATTCAAGAAAAAAGTCGGCGTGCCGTTCACGCCACTACGGATGCCGCCGTCGAAATCTTCCTGTACACGTTCGGCGAAAACTCCATTAGACAAGTCTTCGCGAAATCGCTCCAAATCGAGTTCCAACTCTTCCGCATATCCCAGGATAGATGCTTCGTCAAGCTGATCATTTACATAAAACATGTCATGCATTTCCCAAAATTTTCCCTGGGCACCAGCGGCCTCAGCCGCCTCGGCTGCCAATTGGGCGTGGGAATGTACAGAAGAGATAGGCAGGTGCCGGTAGACATAGCTTATCCGGTCTCCAAGACGTTTTAGCAACTCTTTAATATAGTAGTAAACGAGCCGGCAATGGGGACATTGATAGTCGCCATATTCGACTAATATTACCGGCGCATCCAGTGAACCCTGGATATGATCCCGCCCGCTAACTGGAACTTTCAGGAGCACTTTTGAAGAAGAGCTGTCGCCAGACAAGTTGACCTCGCTTGGGATTAGATATTCAGTAAAAGGATTGGTTAGGTATCGTGCTGTAAAGTCTCTAAGGTTTCCAAGATTCCATCAGCCCCAGGGTTTACATTCCGAGGGACGACAAAACTCCAGCGAATGATGCCGTCGGCGTCGATGACGAATAGTGCTCGTTCGTTTTTTCCATCCTTTTCATTGTAAACACTGTACGCGCGAGCCACAAATCCGGCCGGATCATTATCAGCCAGCAATGGGAATCCCAGATTCAAGGATTCCGAAAACTCCCGATGTGAAGCCAGATCATCGGCCGAGATGCCCAAAATCTGAGCTCCATGTTGCTCAAATAAGTGAAGGGCTTCATTGTAAAGCGCAAGCTGGTTGCTGCAAACCGGGCTGTTATCTGCCGGGTAAAAGGCCAGAACGACCGGTTGGCCTTGCAAATCTCGTAACGAAATCGGATTACCTGTCGTCGCAGGCAAAACAAATTCGGGCGCTGTAACTCCAGGCTCTAAAGGTTTTGGTAGATCCTGGTTCGAACGACTATTCCGCTTGATTAATTTTTTGATCATAAACTTGTCTTAGTTACTCAACTCAGCACTAGGAATTCAGTTATAAAAGGCGGGCAACATTGTCTCAAACCATCAACGCCCGGCTAATGAATAGGTACATGCAGCTCATCTCACTTAATTTTTTGACTCGCGAAATGCGATCCATGTTACCAACGAATTGTAAGATAAACATTAGCCCCGGTCATCAAAGGAAGGCAAAGTCTCACTTAAAAAACATATTACTTCAATCTTCCATCCGCGAGAAATTACCAATTGATCAGCATATTTCCTTCTGTTTTCAAATGATCATCTACCCTTCCTTAGAAAGGCTTAACTTATTTGTCACAAATGAGAGTATCGTGGTGTTATGGTGAATGAGTTCTATAATGTATAGAAGTCGGCATGCAGTCACGCATTCGTAGTTGTGCTGCACTGTTAATAATTGTTTGACATAAGGAACGAGCACTAATGAAGACGAAAAAGCAAATCATCATCATTGCATTGACCCTATTACTTTCTATTGCCAGCGTTAGCCTGGTAGCGGCAATGATAATTCCCAGTGCAGAGGAATTACTGACCCAATCTTTGGAGACGTTGGAGACTATCGAGGATGGTCATGCTATCGTCGAAATGACCGTGGAAACGCCTGAAGAGACGCGGAGCGGGACTTTTGAAGTGTGGGCCAAGTTTAGTGAAGAGCCTGAAGGTAGACCGTCTTTACGAGTGGAAGTTTTAGAGGCTAGTAAGGCCGAGTTAATGGGAGTGACGGCCGTATCCGATGGTGATCAATCCTGGCTCTACGATCCAAATCGGGACATTGTCATTGCCGGTCGGGCCGAGGAAATTGCCCCTCTGATAGCAGAAAAGATGGCCGGATTTGAAGGTCTTTGGCAGCACGATAGCAATTTCGATCCCGAAAATGCAGACCTGCCAAAAACACCGGCCGAAATAGTCGCTAAATTGCTTGAGCACTATACAGCTGAGCGTAACGGACAAGAACAAATTGCCGATAGTGATGCCTACAAATTACGTCTGGTTCCCATTCCTGAGCAAATGCCGGACGAATTGCGTGCTGCTGGAGGTTTTATCAACCTGTGGTTGCGTACCAATGACCAATTGCCATTGGCCATGGAGTATGCTGAAGGGGCTATAGGATACGGAAAGATCCAAGCCTCCCTGGCCGAAATTAATACTGGACTGGACGAATCAAAATTCACTTTCGTTATCCCTGATAGCACTGAGGTGATACAAGCCACTGAACTTCTGGCAAATTGGGAGCCGACGGAATTACCGGCCGATTTTGAGGTGCTTACTCCCACGGCTTTGCCCGAGGGAGCTGTTCAGGCAGGAACACAACAGATAGCAGGATCGATTGTCCAGAGATTCAATTTGCCAGATGGCCTATCATTTTTCGTGGCCCAAGGCATTGCCATGCCGCTCGATCCGCCAGCCGAAGCCTCCATAAGTGAAACCGTGATCGTGCGAGGAGTTGAGGCCATTTCATTCACCAATGATGCGGCAACACGCTCCTTGCTATCCTGGATCGAAGAGGATAACTCCTTTCTGATCGGCGGCGATTTGACACCCGAACAAGCGGTGGCGATTGCTGAATCTTTACAATAGCGACCCTTGACCCTTAGATTGGGGACTGGCAGATCATACCTATCGTTCGCCCACGTTCCCAGTCTCTATTTAACTCCAATCTCTGGCCATCCATGACCAACACGATTCAACTTTCCGGGCTGGAACGTCATTTTCGGCGAGGCGATTCATCTGTTCAGGCACTGCGTGGCCTGGATTTGACAATTCAACAAGGTGAGTTTATCGCCCTGGTTGGCCCATCAGGGTCCGGAAAATCCACGCTGCTTAATCTGCTTGGTGGATTGGACCGGCCGTCGTCTGGTGAGCTTTGGCTGAACGGACTGGCTTTGCACAATGCCCAGGCCGACGAACGAACTAGGCACCGAAAAGAACGGGTTGGATTCGTCTTCCAGAGCTTCAATTTGCTACCCCGGCTGACGGCACTGGAAAACGTGGCCGTGCCCTTGATGTTGGCGGGCGTATCCAAGGAAGCACGTGAGGAACGAGCTCGAGTGCTGCTTGAACGGATGGGACTGGCTGACCGGTTGGATCACTATCCGGCTGAGTTGTCGGGTGGCGAACAACAGCGAACGGCCATAGCCCGGGCGTTGGTTCATCAGCCAGATCTTGTCCTGGCCGACGAACCGACTGGCAATCTGGACTCGACAACTGGCCAAACCATCATGCATTTGTTACGGAACTTAAACCGGGAACAGGGCATTACGCTGGTGGTGGTGACCCATGATCAGGAAGTGGCCGGCTACGCCGATCGGATTGTCCGACTTCGAGATGGGCAGATAGAGGCCGTTGAAGAACGAGAAAATGCCAACCCGATTCCAGCACCGGTAGCGAATCGGCCAAACCAATCCTACCAGGCAAAAAAGAGCCAATTAACATTGCGCGACACGGTGCTATCGGCAATTCGAAACTTGGGTCGACGGCCGGTACGCAACATCCTGACCGCCGGTGGGGTACTCATTGGTATTGTGACCTTGGTAGCCATGGTTTCCTTTGGTGTGGGGGTACAACGAGAAGTTGAGCGCAATTTCGAAACCATCGGCCTGGAAAACCTGTTTGTACAGCCCCAATTTGACGAATCTGATGGTTTTGATCCCTTTGCCCAACCAAAACCGACTATACCTTTAACCCCGGATAAAGTGGCGCAAATCGGATCTTTGGAAGACGTGGTGGGCATTACCCCCGTGCTCTCACTCCCAGCCGGCATGGACATCAGCCTGACCATGGATGGCGACTCAATACCGGTCCGAATCGCCGATGGCGGTCCTACTCCCTTTAGATTTGGTCCACCTGGAGCTTCGAATATATTGGCCGGCAGCGACTTTGATGGGCAACAGGTTGGCGCATTACTGGTCGTGGGGTTGGCTGACCAATTATTAAAGGATGGCGAAACCTACGAGGACTTGATCGGCCGGGAAGTAGTGTTGACCGCCACGTTACCTCGAGACGAGTCGTCCGATTTTTCCACGACCATTATTGGAGTTCAGAACGGATTTGCCAGGCGGGCGCTGGATCTTGGCTTGCAGGAGCGGGTGGCTATGAAAGCCTGGTGGTTTGACGACCCCGGCTTTTTGCAGCGTGATGGATACGATCAGCTAATCGTGGAGACGACGAATCTGGCGGCTGTTCCGTCCGTAACTGCGGCTATTGAGGAATTGGATCTGAACGTCCAATCACTGGAAGCTATTCTCGACGTGGCCAACCAGGTGCTGGCCTTGCTACAGGCCTTATTGGGTTCTGTAGGAGCGTTGGCGCTGCTGGTGGCGGCTTTGGGCGTGGCTAATACAATGATGATGGCCATTTACGAGCGCACGCGCGAGATTGGCGTGCTTAAAGCTTTGGGCGCTTCGGCCGGCGAGATACGGCGGCTTTTCACGGTAGAAGCAGGTATGATTGGCCTGATCGGCGGTATTTTTGGCCTGATCTTTGGGACATTTTTAGGGCGATTGGTGGATTGGGCCGCCCATCGCTATCTAATTAGCGAGGGCGTCACCGGCGTAGGTTTACTGTCTGTGGTTCCCTGGTGGTTGGCCTTGGGAGCACTCATTTTTGCAGCCTTGATTGGTATCGTGGCCGGTTTGTATCCGGCCGCCCGGGCTGCCAGACTCGACCCAGTCACTGCCCTACGCCACGAATGAAAGGTGGGAGAAAACGCCCGGGCACAAGTTTCCCTGATTTTGAGGAAAAGAAAACGCATCCCGCACCTCGATTTAGTGCAGGACGCGAACCTAGAATAAGTTTCTAATAACCAGGGGGTGGGCTGGCAGGCTCGCCATACTCAATGATGCTGAAGACGGCGCCTTGTGGATCTTGAATAACCGAGAACTTACCGATTTCACCAGCCTTGGAAGGCGGGACGACGATATTGCCACCCAATTCCTGTGCCTTGGCTGCAGATACATCAACATCTTCGACCAGGAAATAAAGGGACCAATTGGGCTCCAATGTGTCCTTTCGGCTGCCAAACCCCAAACGCCGCCCCGGTTGGATCCTGGACCATCGTCATGCGCCCTGAATCCATGACGTCAAAGGGTGGAAACATGACATTGCCTCCAGCGTCGGCCGCCTTGGTCGCTACCACGTCGACGTCGTCGTGTTTGTTGTAGGAATTCCAGAATGGGGGAATGCCCTGGGCCTCCATCGCAGGATCCATCGGACCGAGTCCAGCCACATTTTTTCCTTCAATCTGGCCCATGCTGTAGATGGTTCCGGAGTCAGTCGGTATATCTAAAAAAGACCAGCCAAAAAGACCGGTGTAGAACGCCTTGGCCCCCTCTGTATCGGTGATTCCCAAATCGACCCAGGAAAAGACGCCATCAGGATATCGAGTCACTACTTGCATTTTTGATTTTCCTTTCTGTAAATGGAATAACTGAACACTAAATCGGCTAACTGCTAAGCTGCATTATTACATACTTAGAACATTTGATCTACTACCAAAATACCTTGCCGTTGCTACCATTTACAGTGATGACTTGGCCATCGCGGATGCGCTTGGTTGCCGTGCCTGTACCCAACACAGCCGGAATACCATACTCCCGGGCGACAATTGAACCATGGCTTAAGGGTCCGCCCACGTCGGTGACGATAGCCGACGCCCGAGCAAACAACGGCGTCCAGGCTGGAGTGGTGATGGGTGCGACAAGTACGTCACCTGTTTTCATCTGCGCAAAATCTTCCGGACCATGAACAACGCACGCTGGTGCGGTCACACTACCGGGGCTGGCTGCAACACCTTTCAGCCCTTCTCTATCTCGTCTCTTAGAGCGTCCTGACTTCAATTCTTCAATGTTTTTGCCTAGGAATTTGATCTGAGGAAGCATTAACGGTGGGGAAATACGTTTCCCTGCCTGCCAGGTCGACTTTCGTTGTGGGATGATCTCGGACAAGTCATCCAAGGCCTCTTTGCTATCTAGCTTTTCCACAGCTTGTTCAATCTCATCCTCCTTCAACCAGAAGACATCGTCGGGTTCATTGATCATGCCGGCCCCGACAAACCGATGACCCAACTCGCGAAGCATTTGTCGCAACAAGGGATAGCTCAGCCCGACATCAGCCAATCCGTCTTCCCGCAGGGGGGCGTAGCGTTGTGCCCAAGCCAGGCTTTTACGGAAAAGGTTCAATCGTAAACCCTTTAAGCGATTCAACATGGTTTGTGTCGCTTGTTCGCGTCGCAAGATGGCAGTTTTTTGGCGGGAATATGGATTTACACCCTGACCGCTGAGAAAAAGTTTCATTGTGTCCAACAGCGGAGAGGGATCATCGGCCGGTACTGGATTAGCAAAGTCTAAATTGTAAATAGTATGGCCATATTTTTGAAGGTGCATCTGGAAGCGGTTTTGCCATTCCCTCCAATTTTTGGTTTCTATGCCCGGCGGGGGTTGTTCGTTTCCGAGCTCTTCAGCGAGTCGCGCTGACGGAGTGCCGTTCAGATATGTGGCCAGAACCGGGTATAAGCGCACCCACTCAGCCAGATCATATAATGACTTTTCCGCTCGGATAGGCAGGCTGTCAAATCCCATCAAAAAGGTAGGCGCCGATGGGTCTTCGCCTTTCTTAATCAGCTTGTAAGCGAGGGTAAATAGACCTTCACTCATCCAGGCGGCCGGTATGACACCGGACACCAGGGCTCCATAGGCATCAATCGTCGCTTCTGAGAGTTCACGCGTTGCCTTCAGGATTTCGGTAGCGGGAAGTTGGCGCCATTTTTGAACCTGCCACCGTTTAATAGTAGCGACATATGCCGGCCGACCAAACTCGGTCCACCGTTCCACCGCACCACGGAACATGCGCTTCAGGATCCCAACACTGTTCAGGATTATCTTAAACATTGGCCAGGGTTTGATCGAGCCATTATAGTAAGCGTATTCGTTTACAGTAATAATGAGCTCCTCGGGCATGATTCCCGGCTTATCAAAGAACGTCATCAATAAGTTACCCATACTCTTGTTCACGGAAGAGAGACCCAAAGTGCCGAAGAGAGGTGTTAGTGGGTCGGCCATCAATTCGACGATGTTGTTGCGCATGCCGACGTATGCACCCTTCGGAAGCTTCCATTCGATCGGAGTGGGTGGTTCGGCCTCAGGCAAGGTTGTGATCGGCCGGGCCTGGACGATGGCGAATTGTTTATTTGCCCTGGTCCACTCAATGTCCATCGGCGTACCGAAAAGGGACTCAATCCGTTGACCCAATCGCACAAGCTCGGCCGCTTCCTGATCGGATAGCACCGGACGTCGGCGGAGCTTATCGGGGACGGCTTCCTCTTCGGTACCGATCCTGCCACACACAGTCATCACTAGTTTGTCGGCTGTGTCCCTATTGAGCACCCGGCCGGTCATTTTGTCCACAACCAGCGTATCCGGGTTCACCAATCCACTTACAATGGCTTCACCTAACCCCCAGGAAGCACTGATCATAGCCTGATCTCGCTGGCCATTGATCGGGTTGGCGGTAAACAAGACACCTGAGCTTTCCGCGAGGACTAACTGTTGCACGATGACGGCGATATCATGTGCTATATCCAATCCTTTAGCCAGACTGTAAGCTTTCACTCGTTCATTTAGTCGCGAGTTATACACTCTGTGAATGGCTTCGTAGATCTCGTCATCGGCTTTAACATTCAGCACCGTCTCAAATTCTCCGGCAAACGAAGCATGAGCTGAATCCTCGCTCATCGCCGAAGAACGTACCGCAAATGTGATTGGACCATACGTATTTCGAAGTCGGTTAAGGTGGGACCGGATATGCGACCAGGCCTCCGGTGTTAGTGCATCATCGACAAAGGCAGCGGGCAAGATGGCAAATCCATCGGGTACCGGAAAGTTCGCCTGGTAGAGCTTGGCCAACGACCCACCCTTTCCACCAGCAAAGGCTTGCTGTTCCCCAGCTAAATCCTTAAATGATAAGGTCATTTTAGTCAAATTCATACTCATCGTCTTTCTCCTCGGCCTGCGAGACGGAAATGATCGTCAGGTTCAAATCCCAGAGTTTATTGAGGATGCCACGCAGGGCTGCCTGATCAGGGACAGAAACGGTGATAAATGTGCATGTGTCCCCGCTCCTAATCGCGAGGACCGTTCCATCCAACCAGGCGGCCCAGTTTTTCCTCAGCAACCCTTGTATTTTTATTTGGTAGGTTGATTGTCGGTTGAAAATGCCGGCTTCCATATTCATTTGATCTCCTTTAACTTCATGATAGGAGATCTATTGGGTAAAAGTCATCATCAAGTTGGGGATTTTGGTAGGGGATTCAAACAGAATTAGCCTCTTTACGAGATCTGCACGTATAGGGTCTACAAAAGACCTAATTCCTGTCCTTTGATGACAGCTTCGAACCGGCTGTGAACGTTAAGTTTGCCATAGATATTTTTTACATGCGACCGTACGGTACTTACGGCCAGATACATCTTGTTGGCTATCTCGGGGACGGTTAGATCTGTTGCCAAAAGTTGAAGTACTTCCAATTCTCGATCACTTAAGGACTCTACCAATTCAAGCCTTTTTTTCTGATTGAAGGATGCTGAAGGTGATTCGATTGAAGCTGAAAGGATATCGTGGATAAATTCAGTTTCAACTCCTTGTGCAGCGACACTTTTTAGTATTTGGACCAACACAGATCCTTCTTCTAAAAAAGGTCGAATGTGTCCTTCGGGCTTCGCCAGGCTAACGGCCGTAGCTAGAGATGAATTTGCCCGATTAGATTTTACCAAACCACGATAAATTATTGCCTTGAGGATATGAATTTCAACCATCTTTTCTAGAATTCCCATTTTTTCCATGAATGGGAAGATCCTATCCACTAATTCCAAGGCCTCTGCCAATCTTTTACCGGCTATGAGTATTCTGGCCAAGACAATCAATTCATAGTGGCGGATTAAGTGAGCCCCGATATTATCGGAGGTTTGTAGCTCCCTTCGATATGTATCATCGTCAAATCCACATTCATGGGCCCAACGCCTTGCCGCAGGTAAGTCTTCTTGTCGAAGCCATAAATGGGCCTGTTGTAATGCTACGTACCGGTCATCTGCTTCTGTCGCAATCGTGCCAGAAGCGAGGGACTTGGCCTTTTCCATCATCTGACCGGCAAGAGTTACATCGCCTTGGGATTGATTTAGATGGGCCAGCGTCACGTAACCAATAATAGCAGATTGCTGGCGCCATTTTTTGCTTAATTCAATCCCTTCAAGCAAGTATTCGTGGGCTAGATCAAGCTCATTCAATTCCCAATGGATGGTACCGAGGCCGATCAACGCTTCACAAGCAACTGGTAGCATATTACATTGATCATCCGTTGCGATTTCTAAGGCCTGTTGAAACAGCTCCTTGGGTTTATGGAGTTCTCCCTGTTGCATTCTGGCTAAAGCTAAACGACACAAAGCGATGACGGCCACCAGCAAGTTCCCACTAAGACGACTTACTTCGGCAACCTCTTCTAGTATCGCTTCCCCACCCTCTTTATCTCCGCTCATAAACAATGCCGCGCTGAGATTCCAGGCAGCCAGTTCCCGAAATAAAATGTCGTCTTCTGGCAATTCTTCTAGCGCCTGGCTAGCCAGTGAAACTGCAGTCGGGTATTGTCTTTGATACATAGAGAGCATCGATTTTACTGCCATCAACCGGCTGATGACCTGGGAATCTTGGAGGACGATAGATTCTAAATATGATTCGGCAACCTGTGGTCGCCCGTTTCTAATCAGTAAAGCCCAGGCGTAATAAATGGATAACGTAACGCTGCTGCGGACTAGATCCTCGGGTATTTTCTCGATCCAGCGCATGAAGGTGGCAATTTCACTGCTCTTAATCGTTTCCTCGGCCGCTGATTCGAGCAAAGCGATTGCTCTATCGAAGTAACTCCCTCGCAAGGCGTATTCGATGGCCTCTGCTAAAAGATCCTTCTCTTCAAACCACCTGCTTGCCTTGAGGTAAAGGTGTGGTACCTCGTCAGCATGTGATTCTAACAGCCTCTGGTGTAAAAGATCTGCAAACAGTTGGTGGTAGCGAAACCATTGGCCCTGGTCATCCAAGGGGGTCAAAAAAAGGTTCGATGATCTTAATTGCTGGAGAATTTGTTGGGAATCTTTTTGTTCGGTAACCGCGTCACACAATTGGCTGGATAAATGCTCCAAAATCGATGTTTTCAGCAAAAATTCCTGGACTTGCTTTGATTGGTGGTTCATCACCTCATCACTCAAATAATCGGCGATATATTCCTGGCTGCCAGTAAAGCCTTGGATATAGCCTGACATATCCTTTTTCCCTTGCAAGGCGATGGATGCCAATTGCAGGCCGGCAATCCATCCCTCAGTCCGGTTCACCATGGCCTTGATGTCCTCGCGGGACAGATTGAGACCCAGAAACTGGTTTAGGAGGTTATCCGATTCATCGATAGAAAATCGAAGATCTGATTCTCGTATTTCCGTCATTTCCCTCCTGGCGCGCATTTTCGCGAGTGGTAGGGGAGGATCTGAGCGGCCGGCAATGACCAAATGCATGGTTGGCGGTTGATGTTCAAGCCAAAACGAAAGCCCTTGATGGATATCTTGACTTTCGATGAGATGATAATCATCCAGCACCAAGGCAAAACGATTCTTCGTCTGCGCCACTTGATTGATGAGTGGGACGAGAACGGCTTTAACCTGCTCTTGTTGTGAGGAGTGGAAGAGGGATAACAATTGATCGCCCACAGCGACATCGATGGTCTGGAGGGCGGCGATGAAATAAGCCAGAAAGCGTATGATATCGTTGTCGTTTTCCTCCAACGTCACCCAGCAGAAATTTATCTCGCTCTGGCTAATCCAATGGCTGAGGAGGGTAGATTTTCCGAATCCGGCTGGTGCGGAGACCAGGGTTAATTTGCCTGACAAGCCGGCGTTGAGTTTGTCGAAGAGATGAGGACGTGGTACGAGATTTGGTCGCAGCGGTGGGATATATAGTTTCGTCTGCACCAATGTTCTTAGCATCGTGGAAGCCTTTCGTTCACTCGATCACGGGGATGGCTTCGATCTCGATAAGAAATTCTTTGTTGGCCAAGGCCCTAACGCCTGGCAAACCACTAACCCAAAAATCAAATAATTCATCAAACAGAGCGGAAAATAGGCTTATTATTTTGTACTCCCCCTTGCATTTATCCCGGCGAATCGATCTTCGATACGACGTCACCTACGGAAATAGACCCATGTTGAATGACTCGAGCGTAGATGCCGCGTCGCCGTAATTGTCTGCCTTCGGCCGAATTCACGAACTGGATGGCATCGTGCCCATATCGGTCGGTGAATTTAGCGCAACCATTGTGGGGCATATCTGTAATCTCTAACACGGCCGTACCAATGGAAATTTTTTGGCCTGATTTCAAATTCTCAAAACTCAAATCTAGATCGACGAACAATTGATCACCTGCCAAAGGCCAGCGGGACCGATCCTGGGCAAGCAATTGAATGATCCGGCTGTTCATGAGTGTGATCTGCATATCAGGATGGGCCTTACCGTCTTCAGTTTGTCTACTGCCACGTTCTCGCCAGTTATCTCCAATCAAACCATTGGTAGGATCTAATTCCGCTCGCTCCAAAACAAGCCGTTCGTCTTCGTCCGGCCGACACACGATCATCTCCAACGTCCCCTTATCCTTCGGCGACTCACCTATTTCGGTCAATCCGGCCTCAAGTTCCTTTTTGATCAAGTGTCGATACATTTTATGTTCCTTAATTGTTTTGGGAATTTTGCCAGCCTGGCATCTTCCTCGATCCCGATCTGTGCCAACATAAATTGTAGCGGCCGATGTGATTTGAACCAAACTTCTGGTTTCTGGGCTCTTTTACTCTTTTGATTTTGTCCTATCAGGTGTGATAAGCGGGAATATGCACATGATTTTAATATCATCTAGCGTTGAAATGCTAGATGAATCGCAGGTTGCATACTGGAGGAATTGATCATGCTACGCTGGAAATACCTTGAATTTCATGTACGCAACGCAACCGTGGAAGACGGCAAAATACTCCCCCTGTCGATGCCAGTTATCATTGCCACAATGCTGGTTTTGATTCAGGACATCGATCAGGTTGAACAAAAGCCGGAACTAGCCACCTTACTGGCTGACCTGAGGGAAGACCAATTACGAAAGGTGCTTCTTGGCCTGGCTGAAGAAGGTCCAGAATTCGCCGAAGCGATTGAACGGGAAGTGACCTGGTTGCAAGGTGAAGCAGCAAGGGCCGAAACCACCCAAAAAACATCTGTTCAAGTTGACATTAATGCTGTCTGCCGTCAGATACACAAAGAATTTCGCCAGGCAGGCTCGGGAAGAAGAGGGTACGGTTATTATGATGAGTATGAGCGTCTGGAAATAGATCCGGACCTGATCTTAATGCCTCATCTGGAAAAAGTAACGGCGCTGCTAGATGCGGGAGATGTTGACTCGGCCGTTACCCTTATCCATGTAATCGTTGAAGCCTACATTGACGGCCTGACAGATTTGGACGAATGGGTTTACGAATACAACGAGGATATCATCGATGAAGCAAGCCTTACTGTGGGCGCTATATTGGCCGAAGTACTGTTGAGTCTGGAGTTAAACCAGGCGGATAAGGAAAAGTGGCTGGCACAAATTGCCGATTGGACAGAAGCTTTAGATGATCTGGACATTGCCAAAACGGCCTTAGAACAAGGCTGGACTTATCCACCGCTGGTTTCTGCCATGAAAGGTAACATAACCGAAAAAGGAGCCTGGGAAGGGGAAGCGCCTTATTACGCAGATGAACTTACCCTGGCGCGATTGCACATCCTAGCCCGGCAAAAGCGAGTACAGGAATACGTCAATCTGGCTGCTGCCGAAGGACAGGCTGAATTGTCTATTAACATGATAGCCCAAAGTGGAGACATAAACAGAGCCATCGCTGAGGCAAAAGCTTATCTAAATCAACCTAGTGAGATTTTGTCACTGGCACATGTGTTAGCTGGTCAAGGGGAGATGGATGCCGCACTGGATGTAGCCGAACATGGTCTGAGTCTGGAGTATGACATAGGCAAAATCGAACTGGCCCGTTGGACAAGAGATCGGGCCATCTCCGCCGGTAAACACGCTGGCGATTCGAGCAGCACAAATTTCCTTTAACAGAAGCTATGATTTGACTGAATATCATGCTGTGCAGGAGTAAGCTGGCCATCATTGGCCTTCCATCAGACCTGATCTCTTAAAAGAACTTCAACAAAGCCGGTCAACGTCGAAGAAAATTGACATCTATCTGCATGAGAACATGCTCGTCGAAGCCATGCAAGCTCTGGATGATCCAGGATTTGCAACTGACCATGACCTGCATCGGGTCATTGATGCCACCAAGGAAACACATCCGGATTGGGGAATACGCAAGTGCCGGCAAAAGGCTGAGAATATCATGGATGCGGGAAGTTCTAAGAGGTATGATACGGCCGTTTCCTGGCTTGGAACAGCTAGAGAAATCTACCAACAGGAAGGTCGCCTGGGAGAATGGGAAACCTATCTGGATAGCCTATTGGAAACCCACCATCGAAAATACAAGCTCGTACCGTTGCTTAAAAATATCCGCTAAGTGGGGGCTTTTGTAGGCTCACTCGGATTTTTGATGTTTATAGAAATTAACATAAGAAGGAGCTAGTGGGGTGTTTTCCATAATGAGGTCGGCCGCCTTTTCGGCAATCATCATGACTGGCGCATAGATGTTACCATTCGTCAAATAGGGCATTACCGAAGCGTCTACCACCCGTAATCCTTCCAAACCATGCACCTTCATGCTATTCGGATCGACGACTGACATCGAATCCACACCCATCTTGCAGGTACAGGAGGGATGGTAAGCAGTTTCGCCATCCCGAGCAACCCAATCCAATATCTCTTGTTCGTTCTGCACGGACGGTCCGGGTGAAATCTCCCCACCGCTAAAGTCCTCGAAAGCGGGTTGGTTCAGAATGTGACGGGCGCACTGAATCGCTTCTACCCATTCGCGGCCGTCTTTCTTCGTGGAGAGGTAATTAAAACGCAAAGCAGGATAAACGTGAGGATCGGCTGATTTGATTTTCACCGTGCCTCTGGCATCTGAGTACATCGGACCAACATGTAATTGATAGCCATGACCACCACTAGGCGATGTGCCATCATAACGAATCGCCAAGGGCAAGAAATGGAACATCAAATTCGGATAGGTAACATCACCATTGCTACGAATGAATCCCCCTGCCTCGAAGTGGTTTGTTGCCGCCGGTCCACGCCGGAAAAAAAGCCAATTAAAACCGATCCAAGGTTGATTGTACCATTTAAGGGACGGATACATTGATACAGGCTGGGTGCAGGCATGTTGTACATACACTTCCAGATGATCTTGAAGGTTTTCACCAACACCCGGCAGATCGTGGACGACGGGGATATCAAGTGTTTCCAGTTCGGCCGCATTGCCTACGCCTGATAGCTGTAATAGTTGAGGTGAGTTGAAGGCTCCTCCACAGAGGATGACCTCACCTGCATACAACTTTTGGGTATTTCCCTGACCGGACTCAACCTCGACGCCAACGGCTCGCCGGCCATCGAAGAGGATTTTTGTGACAAATGCCCGGGTCATGACCTGAAGATTGGGGCGTTTAATAACTGGATGCAAATAGGCCCGCGAGGCACTGAGGCGCCGGCCGCGATGTACATTCCGGTCAAAAGCGGCAAACCCCTCTTGTTTGTAGCCATTCAGGTCATCACTCAACGGGTAGCCCGCCTGCTGGACGGCTGAAAAAAAGGCGGCGAACAACGGATTCGTTACTGGCCCGCGTTCAAGCACGAGGGGACCATCCATGCCGCGAAAGTCGTCACCTCCGGCCAGGCAATTTTCCATCCGCTTAAAATACGGCAAGCAATGGGCATAATCCCATTGGTCCATTCCATCGTCACCGGCCCATCTTTCGTAATCGAGAGGATTACCACGCTGGAAAATCATGCCGTTGATGCTACTGGAGCCACCAAGCACCTTGCCCCGACCTTGTGAAACGCGCCGATTATGCATGAATGGCTCAGGCTCCGTCTCATAACACCAATCGTAATTTTTGTTGCCTATGGGGAACATCAGACCGGCCGGCATGTGGAGAAAAATATCCCAGATGTAGTCCGGCCGTCCGGCTTCTATGACCAGGAGTGTGTGCTCTGGATCTGAACTCAAGCGGTTGGCTAACACGCAACCGGCTGAACCCCCACCGACAATAATCATATCAAAGCGCTGTTTAGGATCGTTCATCTTCACCCACCTAAGGACAATAATTGGAAGAAAGTCGGGTCTAATGGATCAATTACGATCACTTAAATGTTCCTGATTTGGCAATTGACAACTATACCGTCCAGATGGTATAGTAAGGTGCCACATTATTCTAATCACAATTAATAAACATGCCAAGAACGAACGATTGGTTAGTTAAATTGATGTCGGCATGAAAGTCGAATTCTCTCTAAACAAAACTGCAAGATCATTAGAACGGCACTCGCCGACAATTACAACAATATGAGAAGTTAGGTTCGCCTTTGATACGGAGAACTTAAATGAACCAGCGCAGAACTGCCTCAGAGACACGCGAATTGGTATTTGAGGCTTGCAGCCGCATCCTGCGGCGCGAGGGGCTGACCAACCTGACCCTGGAATCCGTAGCAGACGAGGTAGGCCTTAGTAAGGGTGGGCTCCTTTACCATTTCCCCAATAAAGAATCACTTGTTGAAGCCCTGTTTAAATATCACAATCAAAAATTTGAGACTCGCTTAAAAATACTGGCAGAGGAGGAAGGGGATGATGCCGGTGCCTGGTTGCGGGCATATGCCAAAGCATCCATTGAACAGATAACTGATCCCGGAAATGCCAGTCTATATGCGAGTCTATTCGCGGCAGAGGAACGATATAGTAGCGCACATGCACTAATGCGGCAAAAATATGTCGATTGGCAGCAGCAGATTGAAGAAAGTGGATTGGACCCCGTTTGGGCAACCTTGGTGCGATTTGCGGTCGACGGGTTATGGTTTGCAGAAATGCACCAATATGCGCCACCAGATCCGGAGCGTCGTGCGCAAATCGTCGATCTCATTTTACAATTAACGTACAACTCAATCCCGATTCATGGATGATATAGGCAAAGTAAGATTACTCAACATTTGGAAAATCTTTGGCCCAAATCCGCGATACGTTTTTGAGTCAATGGATCGAGCTGCTTCGTTGAGCGAGATATTGGCTGAAACCGGGCATGTGGTTGCTGTACGCGATGTGTCGCTGGACATCGCTCAGGGCGAGATCTTTGTCGTGATGGGTCTATCCGGCAGCGGCAAATCTACTCTAGTCCGTTGCCTATCGCGCCTAATTGAGCCGACAGCCGGACAGGTTATCATCGATGATGAGGATGTAACGGCCATGGATGCTGACGAATTACGACAATTACGCCGTCATAAAATCAGCATGGTATTTCAACGGTTCGGTCTTTTTCCACACCGGCGGGTAATAGACAACGTGGGATATGGATTAGAAGTGCAGGGGGTAAATCTGGCTGAACGCCGGGCTAAATGCCAGCAAGTGTTGGAACTGGTTGGGCTTAAAGGATGGGAAAATCATTTTCCTCACGAATTGAGTGGCGGCATGCAACAGCGGGTTGGTTTAGCTCGGGCACTGGCGGTTGACCCTGAGATTATGCTCTGCGATGAGCCGTTTAGCGCACTCGATCCATTGATTCGACGTGATATGCAAAACGAGTTGCTCAACCTACAGCAAACGCTGAATAAGACCATCATCTTTATCACCCATGATTTCTTGGAAGCCATCAAGCTGGGAGAACGTATCGCCATCATGAAGGATGGGGAAATTGTGCAAATTGGCACAGCGGAACAGATCGTAGCCCATCCGGTCAATGATTATGTTTACAAATTTACTCAGGATGTGCCCCGAGCGAAGGTGCTAACGGCCGAATCGATCATGCAGCCAGCGAATGGCACACAATTATCAACCGAGGGATCAGTAGAGTGCGATACGAAATTGGAGACACTAATCCCGCGAATTAGTGCTGGGGATGGCCTGTTGTCAGTTGTGGATAAAGAAGGAAGGGTGATCGGGGTGTTGGATCGACATACAGTTCTAATGGCTTTGGGAGAAGCCTAGAACATGGCCCAGATCTCAACTGCTATCCAGAAACGCGAGCGCCGGATTGGCCGCAACGTTATTTTCTGGGTCTTGTTTATTGGGGGAATTTTCGTGCTGCTTTTTGCCAGCCGGACTGTCAGCGAATTCGATACATTTTCGGATTCCTGGAACCTCGGCCTGCACGAAGGATTAAACGAGCTTAAACGCTGGGTAGTGATAAACCGAAACTCACACTGGCTCTTTGTCTTTTTCTTTGAGCCTCTTAGTTCTATTATCGATTTCCTCCTGCGCCGTATCGAAGATTTTTTATTATGGCTGCCCTGGTTGGTCGTTATTGCGGCTGTCTTTTTATTTTCCGAACGGATACGTGGTTTGGGTCTGGCGTTGCTAGTAAGCCTTTGCCTGATCTTTATGGGTTTGTTCGGGTTGTGGGAAGAGAGTATGCAAACGCTGGCGCTGATGGTTACGGCCGTACTTTTTGCTCTGGCGATTGGTATTCCACTGGGCATCTGGTCGGCACAAAATGACCGCGTCGAGCAGATCTTGCGCCCCATTCTCGACGCCATGCAAACAATGCCTGCTTTTGTTTACTTAATTCCGGTGCTGTTGTTTTTCGGGGTAGCCCGGGTTCCAAGCATCATCGCTACCGTAATTTATGCTCTCCCACCGGCAATCCGGCTGACCAGCCTGGGCCTGCGATCGGTTTCGGAAGACGTGATTGAAGCAGCCACAGCCTTTGGTTCCACCGACCGGCAAATTCTGCGTAAAGTAAAATTGCCAATGGCCATGCCGACCATCATGGTAGGCATCAACCAGACGATTATGATGGCCCTCAGCATCGTCGTGATCGCAGCCCTGATCGGTGCCGGAGGCCTGGGGGACGTCGTGTTGAAATCTCTGCGCCGCCTGCAGGTTGGCTCCGCTTTGGAGGCTGGATTGGCCATTGTGCTTTTGGCTATTTTACTGGATAGGGTGAGCGCGGCCCTGGCCCAAATCGAACGGCATAGCGAGCCGCGATTTCGCGGATTTCGCTTGTTTGGAGAGAAGCAACGTGGCAACAAGGTGGTGGAGAGCATCGAGCGTGGCATTGACGGCCTGTATACGGTGGGTGGAGGGGCATCTAACTGGCTGACAAAGCAGTTGAGGCGGGTATTTCAAGGGAACGACAGATTTCCAATCGGCCGTTGGCTGGAAACGAACGCTCGCTGGGTTGCCCCCCTTGTTTTCCTCATACTAATAAGCTTCTTATTGCGTATGATAGGCGTGCACTCCTTTCCTCAGGGGCTGCGGTTCGATATCAGCCAACCGGTAGACGCATTGGTGCATTGGATGCAGGTGAACCTTTATGACATCGGCGGATCCGGCATTGGCACCGGACCGCTGCGTGACTTCCTTATAATTTATGTGTTCCAACCGCTCAAATCATTTCTTAGCGAGCAGTTACCGTGGACGGTTGTTCTCTTCGTCTTTGTCGTCATGGCTTATCTGGCCGGAGGTTGGCGACTGGCGCTGAGCATCTTCTTGTTAACTCTATTTATTGGCCTGATTGGTATGTGGTCGTTTGCCATGGACACGTTAGGGCAAACCCTCGTCGCCGTGGTCATTTGCGTGGTGTTTGGCATCCCTCTCGGCATATGGGCATCGCATAATGATCGGGTCGATCAGGCAATGCGCCCCATACTCGATTTTTTACAGACAATTCCGATATTCGTGTACCTGGTTCCAGTCATCATGCTTTTAGGCACAGGCAGTGTGGCCGGCCTGGTTGCCTCAATCCTCTATGCCATCGTGCCCGTCATTCGCCTGACAAATTCGGGTATACGTGGCGTAGACAAGACATGTAAAGAGTCGGCCGAGTCGTTTGGTTGCACCTGGTGGCAAACCTTAGTCACAGTCGAATTACCGCTGGCCTCCCCATCCATCATGCTGGGCATTAACCAAACGACGATGATGGTCTTGGCGATGGTGATTATCGCAGGACTGGTCGGAGCTACGGGATTGGGATTAGAAGTGTATCAAGGATTCGCCAATGACAATCTGGGACGTAGTGTGGAGGCCGGATTGGCGATCGTGTTGATCGCCATTGTGATAGACCGCATCACGCAGAAGCTGGCGCAAAAGGCAGCGGCAGCGGCGCATGTGACGTAGTATAGACGCGATCGAGAGGAAATAGCCCCTGAAGTGTCTTATGTTAAATGTGACCAATTGCAAAATCAAGTTGTAACCGAGGCAATGATTCTTGATGTCTAGGAAATTATACTTTGGAGGTAAGCCGCGAAGCAGACTTGGAGAGAGGCCAGTCACATTCAATGAGCTGGGCAAGCTGTCAAGTAGGGGAGATGGCGTCAATGAAGACGGGATATTATAGCAGACAGGGTTTTCGAGTATTTCGGAAAGTTCGGAAAGGAACAAAGAAAATGGAAAATCCACCAAGGATAATAAGTCTTGTCTTGAAAGCGGTTGCGTTGGGTATGGCCGTCGTCAGCATTGTCTTAGGAGTTTTGCCTGGTGCTGGTGATATCACCACTCAAGTAACTCTCCTTAGTATCGGGCTTTTTGCCCTCGCTGTGGAAGCTCTACAGAAAGAAGAATAGTTAGGTTTTGAGTCTAGCCTTTGGAGACATTGACTTCACAGACTAGCTATAACTCGGCGAACTGGAGTAGCATTGAACTAATTGAGAATGAGATCTTAATCACTAATAAAGAGCGATGCATCTTTCATACTTGTGGTATCATCCATTGGTTCAGTGTAAAAGTATAAGTTAAAGGAGATGAGAAATGTTAAGAGGAGCAAAGTTAGCAATTGCACTTGTTTTTATGGCGGGATTGGTTGTGGCCTGTGGCGGAGGTGCCCAGGAGACGATCACGCTGGTTGAAAACCCGTGGCCGGCTTCGGAACTAAATGTGGCCGTGGCCAAAATTATCATTGAAAATGAATTGGGCAACCCGGTAGAAATCGTAGCCCTAGACGAAAACGCCCAGTGGGATGCCATTTCAGGTGGTGATGTGGACGCCAGCCTGGAGGTATGGCCGTCGGGGCATACCGAGCGCATCGCGGAATACATCGACGATTTGGGCACAGTAGAAAATGGGGGTCTATTAGGCCCTGTCGGCGAGATTGGCTGGTTTGTCCCGTCTTATGTTATCGACAACAACCCGGCATTGGCCACGTGGGAAGGTTATAAAGATGCCGCGGCCAACTTCGCTTCGGCCGAAACGGGTGATTTGGGTCGATTCCTGGGTGCCGATCCCAGTTGGGTTCAGTATGACGAGCAGATTATCTCGAATCTAGACTTGCCTTTCCAGGTTGTCTGGACCGGTTCGGAGGATGCCTTATTGGCCGAAGTATCCTCTGCTTATAGTCGCCAGGAACCGGTGCTGTTTTACTTCTACTCGCCCCACGCCATATTCCAGCAATTTGACTTGTCCCAGGTTGAATTGCCGGCGTACAGTGACGAATGCTACGCCGATCCGGCCGCGATTGATTGCGCCTATCCGAAGGACGAGTTGCTTAAAATATTCAATGCCAACCTTCAAGAGAAGGACCCGGATGTCCATGCTTTCTTGTCCAACATGAATTATGGCAGCGACGCCCAGATTGAGATGCTGGCCATGTTAAATGAAGGCATGACCGTCGAGGAAGCAGCCCAGGCTTGGGTCGATGCCCACGAAGACGTCTGGCGCAGTTGGCTGCCGTAAACTGGCAACCTGGCATTCATAACGATTGAATGCGGAGAGCATATAATTCCACGTTGTCGTAAATCAAGATGGACTGGTCCAGTTTTGTTCTGTATTTCCCGTTCGATATTCATAGTGAAACTGGACCAGTCTTTTCCTCGTTGACATAAAAAAGTAAAACCCACAATCCGTGAAACCGCTTATTTGGTGTACTCACCTGTTTACACCCTATGTGTTCGCTTCACCCAGCAAGTAACTTAAGAACTTATGGTGATCGACCGGTCGGGAGAACATGTTTTATTCTTTTTATCCCACTGTCTTCCCTAATCGGTAATGATAAATGCCCATGACTTTGGCCAACGGTTGAATATGGCGCACCCATTGAACATGGGCCAGGCGCGGTTCAGGTCGATCAAAAGGAAACCATTCATCCAGCAATGAGATGCCATCGCCCCATCCTTCAAGGTCTTTGCCGCGTTTTAATCCCCAGTTATAACGGGCACTGATTTTAGCGCGGGAGATCTTGAACCTGAAGTTGTTCATCCGGACGAGGAATGGCGAGAATGCATCAAAAACCAGTTCTGCGCCTGGGAAATGGTCACGTATCATCAGCACCAACGATTTGATTTGTGTTTCTTCAAAGTACATGAACACACCCTCGGCTAGAAAGAGAAAAGGACTCTGGAGATGAACGCTCACTGTATCTAGCCACACGCCGTCGAAGACCGAACAAGCGAGGAAATGATAGCGCCCTCCTTCATCGCCGATGAACTTCCGGCGCAGCTCAATGACCTCCGGTAAATCAAGGTCATACCACTCTAGCCGGCCATTATCCACGCGTTCAAAGCGCGAATCGAGACCGCAGCCAATATGGACTATAATCGCTTCTGGGTAACGGCCTATAAAATCCTGTGTATAACGGTCGAACTCTCGATTACGTAGGATTAGAGCTACCTGATCATCCTTATCCATTTTGATCTGCTTGATCCGTGAGAAATCAGAGTCTCTCTGCGCAACTAACGCCTCAGCCTTCACGTCCTTGAGCAGGGCATCTGAGCGTTGTGATTCAATGGCTCGAATATAGAGCGGAATGAGCAACGTTTCAGCTACACCAGTCAAATCTTGAATAGTCAACTCAGACATGTTTATCCTCCATTAGAATATTTTTCCTGTTCTTAGAATGCTTGATTGCGACACTTCCATTTCTTGTTTTGGTCAGTCAGGCTATGACGGCTTGTTGCTTCTCATGGGTTCGATCCTTCATCCCAAATAAAAGCCGGAGCGGACGATTCCGCCGGATGACGAATTCGTACAGTCCCAGGCTGACCGCCAGCGAACCAAAGACGACGATCGGCAGTTTCACAGCGATGCTGGCGTCTATCTGCACCACATAGTAAGAAATGGCAATGATCACTGGCTGATGGAGCACGAACACTGGCAGGATGGCGTTCTTACAGTATTCGAGCGTCGCGCTGGTGAAGTCCAGCTTACGCATGCCCAAGCCCATGAAAAACAACGTCCAGCACCAGCCATCGACGGTGATCAGCGCCCATAATAGGTAAAACTGGGGTAGACTGGGTGTCTCTATCCAGGTAAAGGGGTCGCCGGTTGCCAGTAGGAGTAATAGGGCCGTAAAGCAGCCCACTCCAAATACGAGTAGAACAAACCAATCCCACCGCACGGCCCTTTCGAATCGTTCGTCCGCGTACAAGAGG
>Ga0209536_100000257_pt1 | contig 84340 bp, 74 predicted proteins | sample DeeMarSeWOR28_12_FD_187461 | JGI IMG/M metagenome (GOLD analysis project Ga0209536, IMG submission 187461) | Marine sediment microbial communities from White Oak River estuary, North Carolina - WOR-2-8_12 (SPAdes) (version 2) | ecosystem: Environmental > Aquatic > Marine > Intertidal zone >... | reverse complement strand
GCTGTCGATGTTGACATGTTCATCATCAGAATGCTGGCTCATATCGCCATCGGCACCCCAGACAATCCCTTTAATACCGTGCGCGGACAAAAAACGGGCGTCACTGGCGCCGTGCTCAAAACCGACTTCGGTATCTTTTGCAATATCCAAGAGAAGATCCAGAGAGGAGGAGTCACCACCTTCAAACAGCGGCTCTTTTCTCTCCACGATAAGCTCGCCTTTAATTTCTTTCTGCACTTTTTGGAAAATTCCTTCCATGTCGTCGTTCTCCGTATAACGGATATCGAACAACGCTTCAGCATAATCCGGCACCTGATTGCTGGACTGGCCCGCCCGGATCCGGCTGAAATTTAGTGTGCGGTGCCAATGATCCGGAGCGGAAATTTCAAAAGAGGCCTTAAGCACCCGGTAGTCATTGATCAGGTTTTCAATGGCGTTTTCACCGAGCCAGGGCCGGGCGCCGTGGGCGGTTTTGCCTCTGGCAATCAGTTTCAGTTTGATAATACCCTTTTCTTTAAGAACAATTTTTTTTAAACCACCGCCGTCCAGGGCGATACAAAACTCGGCTCTAATTTCCTTCAGCGCCCGGCGGGCGCCGTTAGCGCCGCCGATTTCTTCATCAGCGGTGATCACCACACCGAAAGGCAGATCTTTTTGATGCGTTTCCGCTTGTTTCAGTCGACGCAGATGTTCTTTTACCAGAACCAGAGATAAGGCGGCAGCATATTTGTCATCGATACTGCCGCGACCATAAAGGGCATTATCTTTTACCCGGGGCGAAAACATGTCATCGGGCGCATCCACCACATCGATGTGAGACATTAATAAAATGGGAGCGAAATTACGTTCCGGCATGATGATAAGCGAAGGGATGTTATGATGATCCAGCCGGCGATAATGCGCGCCGCATTTTTTTAAATACGCCTCAATAAATGACGCACATCGCTGGATTTCGTCGGGTCGCGAATGCATGGTTTTAAAACGAATAAGATCCTGTGTCAGCATGATTATTTCTTCCATAGCTGTCATCCTTGCGCGAGCTGTTTATAGAATCTACAATTTGCCTAGAAGTGGTTTCAAAACCTCAGATCAGGTTCAAGGGCAAGGCGTCCCGCGAATTGAAAACGGAGCGCACACGGATTACGTGAGTATTTCAATTCGCGGGACAACACAGCCATTGGGCCTCAGATGGGGTTTTGAAACCACTTCTATATGAACCTGCCAGATTAAGCCGCAAAACGATCCTGCGTCGCTCTATCGCGCTATGCAGGACAGGCAAGTCAGAGCTCCTGGAGGGCAACCCAGGCCGGAAAACGACAAGTCATCTTCCATCTATTATCTAACCTTTGAACCCAGAACCCCTGAACCTTCCAGGGAGATATAAATAAACGGAGCCTAAGTCAAGGTGATTGGGTGTTTTCAAACCGGGTGCTTTGCACCCGGTTCCACGCGCACCGATTAAGGCACGGCTGTGTCTTTGTAATTTACCGCCTATGGCGGTAAATTACAAGCCACCCGCTCTGCGGGTGGTCGGTGACTCCTGTTTTTGACTTTCGTACCAGGTTGATTATTTTTATTTTATTTGCTTTAAGAATATGGAATAGTCGACCCAACCGCAAAAGAGAAGATCACCTGTCGGGTTACTGACCTTTTCTTCGGGCAGGAGTAGATCAGATGATTTTGGCAGCGGTTGTTTCGGTTTTTGTTTTAGCTATTGTGGCACCGGGCTGCATCGGATCGGCCGAATTGCTTATCTGGTGGGTGTCGCGCTCTGGGATGGGACCATTAAAGATGAGCGCAAGGGGTTTATCCCGCAGATGCCTGCCTGCCTTTCGGTGAAGAGTGCCTCATCCCCAATATGGATGCGCCCGAGGTCAAGCCGGATATTGAAAAAGAAAAGCGTTAAGGCAATGACGTCAAGGCGACCTTGACAGTAAATGGTGGGGTCCTATAATCTTAAAATGACAAAGGAGGGCATTTAACATGGGGAAGATTCTTAAATATCTGGTTGTATTCCTTGGCATTTTTCTTCTAACGGCCAGTTTTTCCGAGGCCGACTCCCAACCGCCCGCCGTCGGCGGTGTTTTGCCGGAATTTGATCTTTCCGTACCCCCAGGCGATGAACACCAGAAATACTTAGGCGTAACCGGCAAAACCTTTACGATCCCGCAAATAAAGGCAGAGGTCGTTATCATCGAAATATTTAGTATGTATTGACCTTTCTGTCAGAGGGAGGCTCCCTCTATCAACGAAATGTACCGCAAAATCGAAAGCGACAGCAGGCTCAAGGACAAGGTTAAGCTGATCGGCATCGGTGCCGGGAATTCGGCTTTCGAAGTCGGTTATTTCAAAAAGACTTATGATATACCGTTTCCCCTGTTTCCGGACGGGAATTTTGCAATCCACAAAAAGGTGGGTGAGGTCAGAACACCTTTTTTTATTTGTATTCGAATAGGGCAGGACGGCAGCCACAAGGTTTTTTATTCTAAAGTCGGCGGCGCCAAAGATGCGGATCAACTTTTGCAAAAGCTCCTTGCGGATTCAGGCTTATTATAAGGAGGTCCTATCAATGAAAAAATTTTTTATAGTAAACATCGTCTCGAGCTTAATCTTTTTTTTATCCATTATGCCTGCTTTAAGTGCCTCAGAAGCCTTCAAAGGCAATATTTATAATCCGGGGCAATTAAAACCGGTTGACAGTACCTTAAAAGTCAAAGTCGGCGATCTCGCGCCGGACTTTACACTGCCGTCTGTTTCCGGAGAAAAAATCTCTCTGAGCCAGTACCGGGGTAAAAAGCATGTGGTCATCTCGTTCGTTCCGGCGGCATGGACGCCGGTTTGTTCGGATCAGTGGCCGGGCTATAACATTGTAAAGCAAATGTTTGAAGAAAACGATGCCGTCCTCCTGGGTATCACGGTAGACAATATCCCGACGCTGTATGCCTGGACCAGACAGATGGGGAACTTGTGGTTTCCGGTACTTTCAGATTTTTGGCCCCACGGCGCAGTGGCTGAAAAGTATGGTGTATTACGGTCCAGTGGTGTTACCGAAAGGGCATTGATATTTATTGATAAAAACGGACGCATTCAGGATATCCAGGTTTCGGATATCAATGTAAGACCCGATCTGGCGCAATGTGCGACCACCCTGGAAAAGATGAACAAAAAATAAAAAGCTGCCTCACAAAAAATGATCTCGATGACTCTGATTAAATCCGGGTTCCGAATGACCGCAGCCCTGCTATTTCTAATTTCTTTGAGTATCCATGCGGATGCGAGTGCCGGCGTCACCGTCCAAAAAATTTCAGAAGCTGCACTGGACCAGCTGATTAAGGCCGACAACAACAAAATCCTGATCACCTTTATGGCGGCGTGGTGTGGCCCATGCATTGACGAGTTGCCCGTCTTAAACAAATTGTATCAAAAGTATAAAAAGCAAGGTCTAAAATTGATTGGTGTTAGCATTGATCTGGGAGGGCCAGGGGCCATGCAACCGATTATTGATAAATTACAGATCCGTTTTCCAGTTTATTGGTATGGAGAATCAGCCGTTCAGAAATTTTCTCTATTTGCCATACCGATGATTTTTTTGGTGAAAAACGGACAGATAGTCGAAAAGTTGCCGGGCCAGCGATCCGAAAAGGCGCTCAATAAGATATTTCGTGAATTTTTGCGTCAGTAAATGTTGCGGGCGCCGGGTTGTGCGTTTCGGGTTGCGCGTTACGGCTTGAAAAATGATGTTTAATCGGACTTTTCGCGGCCGGCTTTAAGTTAAAAAATCCGCAACGCGCGACCCGCAACCCCTAACGTACCTTCAAGACGAATGGATTAATTTGACGAAATCGATTCTTTGGTTTTACCAGCCCGCTCCACTGCTCTCAGAACCTGCTTCACCGTGTAGAAGTCGCTTTTAAAAACCGGCCTGCCCTGTGAAGAGAAGATAACCAGCAGGGGGACGGTCAGACTGCCAACCGCTTTGAGTTTTGCTTTTCCGGCGGGGTTATTGCCGGTGATATCGACCTTCATCGGCACGATATCTTCATCAGCCAGCAGATCAATGATCTTCTGATCGTGCAGAACACTTTCTTCGAGCGCTTTGCAGTTTAAACACCATTCGGCCGTGAAATCCATCACCACAATTTTTCCTTGCTGAATGGCCGCTTCAAAGCGCTCGGGGGTGTAATAAACCCAGTCAATCGGTCCTTCACCGGACATCTTCATGGCCCCCCAGATCGGCAAGATAATCAAAATTAAGCCCAGACCCACGAAAACCGTTTTGATTATTTTTTTTGAGGCCAGGCGCATGGTGCGGTAAGCCAGCCAGGCGCCGCCGGCTGTAACCAAACCCATTACCGGCCACCAGAAAATTTTGCTCGGGGGATTGGGTGGGGAATTCAAGACTGCGCTGATACCGACGCCCCAGAAATAGGCCGCCGCCGCCAGCATAAAGAGGCCCATGACCTGCTTGATCAACTCACTGGCGGGCCCTGCTTTCGGCATCCGATTGACAAGCTGGGGAAAAGCCGAGAGAATCAGATACGGCAGGGCCATGCCCCCACCGATGGCGGCAAAAGTGGTCAGGGTTGTCAGCGGCGTTTGCGTCGCTGCCCATGCAGCCGCGGCCCCCATAAAGGGGGCTGTGCAGGGCGTCGACAAAACCGCTGCCAGGATGCCCAGCCCGAAAGATCCCCGGGGTCTGTCCTGCTGGGGATTGATCATATAGATGAACCGGGGCAGACGAACCGAAAACAAACCGAACATCCCCAGGGCCATGCTTCCAATGATGGTCCCCACAAGGATCGTAAAAACCGGATATTGGAACAATTGATTGGTGGCGGTAAAATCACTGACCGCGGCAATCAGGATGCCCAGGGCGGTCCAAAACGCCAGTACCCCCATGGACATCGCACATCCAAGAAGAAAACATTTTTTTCGATCCTGCGCCACATGGGATAAACTGATGATCTTAATCGGGATCAGCGGCAGGACACAGGGGGTGAGGTTCAGCAGCATTCCACCTAATGCGGCCGTGAGCATCAGTACCATCCAGCCAAACCCCGATGATGGATTGATGGAAAATTGCCAGCCAAAGAGATCAAAATCAACGACCCCGGCAGGTGCAGCCATCGCTCCGGAGAAGAGATTGGCAAACAGTTCCGCATTAATTTTTGATGTGGCTGCGCCGGATTCGACTACGGAAAGCGTTGCTTTCAATGGCTCCTTTTGTGGAAACAGGCAATAGCGGTCCGAACACGCTTGATATTCCACCCTTATTTCCAGTCCTATCGATCCGGGCCTGATATGTTCATCCAGTTTCATCGGCAGGTAGATAATCGTGCGGCCTTCAAAGGACATCAGCGCGCCGCTGGAATAGCTTACCTTAATCGGTTTTGCCTGAGGAAACCGAGCGGACTCTATGGTGACACCCCCGGTGGCAGCGACAACCTGAACTTTGGTGGGATAGGGTTTGAAATCTTCAAAGGGCTGGACCTGGCTTGCATCGGCGTTGATGTGAAACCCGTCTTTAATATCAATTACAATGGCAAGTGCGACCGGTTCACCCGGGCGAGCGCGGTCGACCGACCATGCCGTCTTCAGGCGTACCACATCCGTTGCAGACGGACCCTTAGCTTCAAATAGGCTTTTGGTCTCCTTTTGGGCCTGTGGATTGGATGCGCACGGGAGGATGGCAATCAGGGTCAGGTATAGCCCGTATTTGAGAACAAGTCGCTTCATAACCTGAGGTTCAGAGGTTCAGGGCCCAGAGGCCCATGATTCAAGGGTTCCAGTCCGCAGATTGCGCAGATTATCGCAGATTTATTCAATTAGTTAAAGTTGACAATCCTTTATTAACTATTTAACGATTCGACGATTTAACCAATTAACGATGGTCGCTTGGAACTCGGGGCTCGATATTCGTTTTTTAACCTTTGAACCCTTATCACAGTTCCAGTGGAATTCCACTTTTAAAGCCCAATTCCCGGGCTTTGATGTCTAGATGCAATGTTGCCACAAATTCTAAAGGTGGATAAATAATACGGTCGGCCTTTCTCGTATCGATAGCCTTTATGTAGGTTTTGCAGCTGTCGCAGACGTCAATGCGATAATCTTTTTCCTGATCACTGTAGAAGTAGTGCAGGGCTTTACTGTCTTTGTTGTCACAAAATGGGCAATAGATTCTTTGTGTCGGCCACCTGTGCCAGCAAAAGCCGCATAACAATAAGCGGTTGCCTTCATTTTCGAACATTGAAAACCCGGGTGCGCTCCCACAAATAGGGCAATATCCCTTTTCCCACGCATTATCTTCATCAAGGTAGGAAGAAAGCTGCAGGGCGCAATGCGTCAAAGAGGGCTTCAGGCTGTTATAAGCAAGCAATGATAGAATCTTTTTGTCGATATTGAGTTCGCTTTCGACCTGACCGAAAAAGGTGTCGTCCGCATTTAAAAGATGAGAAAAAACAGCACCGGGATCCAGAACATCGGATGCTATGGCTTTACGAATCGTCCTGGCTGCCGCCGCCATCTCCTTGTTGTCTGCTTCGGCTATGCGGCATATCTTTTCCAGAAGGCCGGCGGCTGCATTTTTATCAACGATGAATTCTGAGACATTGATGAGGGGAAATTTATCATTTTTTTTGAGCGCCAGAATTTCTTCACTGATCTTTATCGGTTCTATTTTTAGCTGGCTCCTAGAATCTTCCTGGGCGATAAAAATTTTTTGGTAATAATCCAAAAGGTCATGATAAGTTGGCCGAAGTTTTTTTAATGCGGCAGCTGCCTGTTTGACCTGCTCTGAAGTGGTGGCCAAATAATTTGTCATCTGATCTCCTTTTGTCTTGTTGTCCAGTGTTATGTCCCGCAAGTAATTTACAAAACACGGCCCTGTTTCAGGTTTCGGGTGTCAGGTGTCAGGGGTTAAAAAAGCGGATAGGATAGGGGCTATAAGGCTGGGAAGCTGGAAGGCTTGAAAGCGCAAAAACTTCCGGGCTTTCTGGCCTCCCAGCCTTCAAGCTATGAGCCATGAGCTATCAGCTACGAGCTATTTTTCCTGACACCTGAACACTGACACCTGAAACCATAGACATTGTGTTGTTTAAAGAACTCAAGAGAACGAAAGTATACCACACGACTTTTGTAATATTAACACTCACACTGTAGAAATAAAGAACACATGATGAGCCTATCATACCTATACATAATAAAAAAGGGGAGCGGGTAAAGCCATCTCCCCTTTTTTATTTAAAATTTTATCCGGCTGTTTTTACAGCAGATGCGATGCCAGATGTCGTAAAGGGCGTAACATTCTTTTTAACGCCACCTGCCTGGAAATACCAAAGTCGGTATTTGCAGCTACCGCAAACTCATGGTAAAGCCTGGGATCATAAGCAACCATAAAAATGGCTCTTATGTCGCCAGGATCCAGCAGCATGGCCTCGGGGTGGGTCCTTTTAACGACAGCCAGCCGCTTTTCGGCCAGATCCAGCATCTCCTGGCGGTCCCCGAAGTTCATGGTGCCGGTCGGACAGGTCTTGACACAGGCCGGTTGCATTCCGGCTTGAACCCGGTCATAGCACATATCGCATTTGGCCAGCGCACCATCGGGTCCCTTGCGCGGAATTTTATACGGGCAGGATTCGATGATCTCACGCGCATCCAGATTCTTGGTTGCAGCCGTGTAAATCACGGCACCCGAAGGCTGATCATAGTATATGGCAGCCGGGTCCTGGGCGGTTTCAAGACAGGGGGCCTCGATGCAGTGCCGGCATTGTTCTGGAAAAAACAGCCATTTGAGCTGCCCGTCGATGACCTGCTCGCGCATCCTGACCAGCTTGTAGGTATCAAAGGAGAGATCGGCCGGATTTTGGTAAGTCCCACGGTTTGTCGTTTTTTCTGCGGGAAGATCATGCCATTGCTTGCAGGCGACCTGACAGCCCCTGCAGGCCGTACATAATGTGGTATCAATAAAAAATGACTTACTCATGCGATCACCTCCTTTTATAGCTTCTGTATGTTGACCATAAAGGCCTTGGTTTCTGGAATGCGGGTGTTGGGATCGCCGGTAGACGGTGTCAGCAGGTTGGCGCTTTCTTCTTTGCCGCTTTCCGGCTTCTGCCATCCATAACACCACGGAAAACCCACCTGATGCACTTCGCTTCCCAGCTGGCCCGATACCTTGAGCGGCTTGAGCCGTTTGGTCACAATTGCGGTGCACTCCAGCTGACCCCGGGCGGAGGTGGCCAGCACGCGCTCGCCGTTTTTAATGCCTTTAAGCGCGGCCAGTTCTTCGCTCATCTCCACAAACACCTGGGGTTGCATTTCCAGCAACAAGGGCTGATGCCGGGTCATCACGCCGGTCTGCCAGTGCTCCACCACCCGGTAGGTGGTGCCCACAAACGGATAGCGCGGGTCACAGGTTTTATAAACATCCGCCTTGCTCCCATAAACCGCTGCGGTGGGATTGGTATAGACCGAACTCATCAAGTTTCTCTCCACCGGACATTCCAGCGGCTCATAGTGCTCCGGTAAAGGCCCGTCGGCGCGACCCGGGCCAAATATCTGCCCATGGCCGTGTTTGCGCATGATAAAGGCATATCTGCTCTTGGGATTTGGATTTTCAAGGCTACCCAATGGGGGCCAGCCACCATCCGGTACATCTCCGCCCGACCATTTAGATCCATCCCATTTAATGACCCAGTCTTCCTTATCCCAGGGCTGCCCCTTCAGATCCACCGAGGCGCGGTTGTAAATGATGCGCCGATTAACCGGCCAGCACCATGCAAACTCCGGATACAGACCGATGTTATTGGACGCATCCTTAGTGCCGCGCCGCGCCGCCATGTTGCCCTTTTCGGTATAGCTGTTGCAATACAGCCAGTTGCCCGAAGAAGTGGATCCGTCGGCCTGCAGAGATCCAAAGCTGGGGACCAGCGTGCCCTTCTTATAAACGGTGTCTCCAATCTTCACATCTTTTAAGAAGTAGCCGTTGATTTCTTTGGCCACCGCATGCGGATCATACTCACCTTTGGTCAAATAATCCCATTTAAGATTGCGGATGGGCTCCGGGAAGGTACCGCCATCTTTGTACTGGGCTTTAATTTTATTGCCCAATTCCATGATGATCTGACCGTCGGGCCAACTGTCCCCCAGGGGTTTGGGTCCCTGATAGCGCCACTGGCTCCAGCGGCCGCTGTTGGTAATGGATCCTTCTTTTTCAACCGATACCGCTGCCGGTAGGAAAAACACCTCGGTTTTGATCTTGGCAGGATCCATGCCCGGTCCCCGCCAGAATGAGCCGGTTTCGTTTTCAAAAATGTTGACGTTGACCATCCAATCCAGGTTTTTCATGGCTTGGCGGTTTTTGCCCGCATTCGCCCCGCTGCAGGCCGGGTTCTGTCCCCAGGCAAAAAAGCCCTTAAAGGCACCCTTGTACATCTCATCAAACAGATCCAGCCAGGAATAATGTTTGCCGTCATCGACTTTGGGCAACCAATCATAGCCGTAATCATTTTTGGGCGTGGCGTTTTCGCCGAAAAACGATTTGAGCAGGCTGATGGAATACTTGGGATAATTTTGCCACCAGTTGGCGGAGAGCGGGTCTTTGCTGACGGGGGTTCGCGCCTTGTTATAGGCCGCCAGCGAAACGTCTGATGCGCGGGGGGTTGCCAGATAACCGGGCCAGATATGCCACAGCAGGCAATGGTCGGTGGAGCCCTGCACGTTGGATTCACCCCGCAGCGCATTCACCCCTCCGCCGGCTACCCCCATATTACCCAGCAGTAGCTGGATAATGGCCATGGTCCTGATATTCTGGGTGCCGACGGTGTGCTGGGTCCAGCCCATGGCATACATGATGGTGCCGGCCTTGCCGCTGGCGCCGGTGGCACCGTAAGTTTTGTAAATTTTGAGCAGATCCGCTTCCGGGGTGCCGCTGATCTGCGACACCAGCGCGGTATTGTAGCGAGAAAAGTGTTGCTTTAAGATCTGAAAGACGCAGCGGGGATGCTTTAAGCTGCGGTCCATTTTAGGAACGCCGTTGGCGTCCATCTCAAAAGCCCATTTACTCTTGTCATATGCCTTGGTCTCTTTGTTGTAGCCGGCAAACAGTCCGTCCTCGAAATTGTAATCCTTGTTCACGATAAACGGTGCGTTGGTGTAAGCGGCCATGTATTCTTGGTTGTAAAGGTTGTTGTCAATGATGTATTTGATCATCCCGCCTAAAATGGCAATATCGGTTCCCGAACGCATGGGAGCATAAATGTCGGCCTTGGACGACGTACGTGTAAATCGGGGATCGACACTGATCAGTTTGGCCCCCTTTTGCTGGGCCTCGGCGACATACTTGAAAGAGATGGGATGGTTTTCGGCAGCATTGCTGCCCATGATAATAATACAATCACTGTTTTTGATATCAATCCAGTGATTGGTCATTGCGCCGCGTCCGAACGACTCTGCCAGAGCCGCAACAGTGGCGCTGTGTCAGATACGGGCCTGATGCTCAATATAGACCAGCCCGGCGGCACGCATCAGGGCCTGGTATATCCAGCATTCCTCATTGTCTAAGGCCGCGGAGCCCACCGAGGCAATACCCATGGTGCGGTTGACGATCTGGCCATCGTAATTTCTGGCCTCAAAGGTGGCATCGCGGGTGGCTTTAACTCTTTTGGCGATCTCCGTTAGGGCCCGATTCCAGGAAATTTTTTTCCATTCCTTGGTATACGGGGCTCTGTAAAGCGGAGTGGTAATCCTCTCGCTGTTTTCAACCAGTTGCCGCAGCGCCGCACCTTTTGAACACAGTGTACCGCGGTTGATCACATGACCCGGATCGCCCTCGATGTTGATGGCACGCTTATCACCGCCTTTGGCCGTATGCACGATGGCACCGCAGCCCACCGCGCAGTAGGGACAGATGGTGGTGGTTTCTCTGGCATCCTTGATCTTAAGCGCTTTGGCGCGCTCGGCCGGTGCAAACAGACCGCCTTTACCAGCGCAGCTGCTTAACGCCAGACCCGCTGCCGTTGCACCCGAGATCTGGATGAACTCCCGTCGGTTTAGCTTCATAAGACCTCCCTCCTTTCTTTTGGTTTTCAATTAATATTCGCCTATATCGATTACTTAATCGGAAATTAGCTTTGGAAACCCAAAAGAGATCAAATAACACTTTAAGTTGTAAGTTTTATTTAAGTGCTAAACTTAGAAGGTAAAATTGTCCAATACAGCTTAACGGAAAAGATATGTTTTGTGTTTCTTTGAAGATGCAGTTCGGTGGAGCGGGAAGCTGTCGGTCCGAGCAACTTGCAATTTCTGCGCTACGGTATCGTAGCGAGAATAAACCGTGATGCGTGTGCCATAGAGCGCAACAGTTGAAACAGCTACGGGCGTCTTCGAATTATGCCGAACGATTGCTCCCCCACAGATCCAACCTTTCGATGGAAATTCAAAGATTTCTCCTCCCCACTGGGTACATAGCGAATGACAAATAGTGTGTCAAGAACCAATTCGATAGAAGCCCAATTGAGTTGAAAACAATTGGGCGTTAATCGTTTGGAAAGAATGATATCTAAGATGATGGGGAAGGTCGATAGCGCCAATAAGATATTCAAATCCGATGATCGTCATATCCGGGCAGCTGTTTTAGGAACTTAAAAATTTAACACCTATTTTTTGCTTTACTTATTTCGACGATTTCAGTTAAGATAAAAGTTTAAAGTTTCACCTGGGTTTTTTTGTTAAATACTGATCTAACCTTTGAAAATCCAAATAAGGAGATACATATGGATAAGTATTTATTTACATCCGAATCCGTGACCGAAGGGCATCCGGATAAAGTCGCCGATGCCATATCAGATTCCATTCTGGATGCGATCATTGGTCAGGATAAAAACTGCCGGGTGGCCTGCGAAACGTTGGTGACAACGGGGCTTGCATTCATATCCGGTGAAATCACCACCGAATGTTATGTCGATATACCCCAGATCGTTCGCGATACCATACGCGACATCGGGTATTGCTCCTCGCAGATGGGATTTGATTGCCAGACATGCTCGGTAATTACCAGCATTGACCGTCAATCTCCGGACATTGCCCAGGGGGTCAATATAGGCGAGGGTTTGTACAAAGAACAGGGCGCCGGCGATCAGGGCCTGATGTTCGGATTCGCCACCGATGAAACCCCGGAATTGATGCCCATGCCGATTTCCTACGCGCATAAACTTTGTCGGCGGCTGGCCACGGTTCGGAAAAGCGGTGCCCTGGATTTTTTGAGACCTGACGGTAAATCCCAGGTCACAATTGAATATGAAAACGGCACCCCCAAGCGGGTGGACACGGTGGTACTGTCAGCCCAGCATAAACCGGATGTGAGCTATGATGACCTCAGAGATGCGATCCTCGAAGAGGTGATCAAGAAAGTCATTCCGCGGGATATGACCGATGGTGATACGCGCTATTTCATCAATCCGACCGGTCGATTTGTGATTGGAGGTCCCATGGGAGACTGCGGCGTGACCGGGCGGAAGATCATTGTGGATACCTATGGCGGGCAGGGTAGCCACGGCGGCGGGTGCTTTTCCGGCAAAGATCCATCGAAGGTCGATCGTAGCGCTTCTTATATGGGGCGCCATATTGCCAAGAATATCGTTGCTGCCGGTCTGGCAAAAAAATGTGAAATCCAGATTGCATACGCCATCGGGGTGGCGGAACCCGTATCGGTGATGGTCGACCTGATGGGCACCGGTGTGCTTCCAAAAGAAAAGGTTGAGAAACTTGTCACCGAAGTGTTTGATTTGAGACCGGCGGCGATTATCGAATACCTGGATCTGTTACGCCCCATTTACCGTAAGACGGCAGCTTATGGTCATTTTGGTCGCAATGAACCGGAATTCTCATGGGAAAAAACGGATATGGCTCAGGTGCTGAAAGAAAAGGCAGGTCTGTAGAATCAATATAACAAGGAGAGCAATTGCTGATGAATTACGATGTTAAGGATATCAAATATGCTAAAGACGGTGCGTTGCGGATTGAATGGGCCAACCAGAACATGCCGGTTTTAAACCGCATCCGCAAACGATTTGAAAAAGAAAAACCGCTAAAAGGCATACGCCTGGGAGCCTGCCTGCACGTGACCACTGAAACCGCGTCGCTGATGCAGACGCTTAAATCCGGGGGCGCCAGAGTGGCCTTGTGTGCCTCTAATCCGCTGAGCACCCAGGATGATGTGGCCGCATCACTTGTTAAGCATGATAAAATCCCTGTTTTTGCCATCAAGGGCGAAAACAATAAAACCTATTACAAACACATCAATGCCGTATTGGACACCAAGCCCCGCTTTACCATGGATGATGGCGCCGACCTGGTTTCCATCCTGCACTCGGAACGCACCGAACTTTTATCCGAAGTCCGGGGGGGGACGGAAGAAACAACAACAGGGATTATCCGGCTCAGAAGTATGGCCGCCGACGGGGTTTTGCAATATCCGATTATTGCGGTAAATGACGCCCAGACGAAGCATTTCTTTGATAACCGGTATGGCACCGGGCAAAGCACGGTCGACGGCATTATCCGCGCGACAAACCGCCTGGTGGCCGGGACCAATTTTGTTGTTTGCGGTTATGGTTGGTGCGGCCGGGGGGTCGCCATGCGCGCCCGCGGGATGGGGGCCAAGGTGATTGTCACGGAAGTCGATCCCCTGCCGGCGCTTGAAGCGGTAATGGATGGGCTTAGCGTCATGCCCATCGGCAACGCTGCCCGCATCGGTGATTTCTTCTGTACGCTCACCGGCAATATTAACGTTATTCGCAAAGATCACTTTTTACGCATGAAAGATGGCGCCATTGTGGCCAACTCCGGTCATTTTAACGTTGAATTAGACCTGGTGGGCCTGGAACGTATTTCAAAATCGCGCCGCAAAATCCGGCCGTTTGTTGAGGAGTTTCTGCTTAAAAACGGCCGCCGGATTAACGTGCTGGGTGAGGGTCGGCTGATTAATCTGGCCGCTGCCGAAGGACATCCTTCCAGTGTTATGGATATGAGCTTTGCCAACCAGGCGCTCAGTATTGAGTTTATGGTGAAAAATAAAAAGCCATTGGCCAAACAGGTTTATCCGGTTCCCAGGAAAATTGATAACCAGATCGCCAAAGAAAAACTGGCCGCTATGGGAACTAAAATTGATCGACTCACCCCCGAACAGGAGAAGTACTTGGCATCCTGGGACATCGGCACCTAATTTTCGGTTCCTAAAAGGCCCTTTTTCCGATGGCCTGCGTTCTCCGCGGGTTTTTACCTTCAACGTACTCATAGTACGCCTCAGATAAAAACCCTTGTGCGGCCTTGTCCATCGAAAAAATTGCTCATTTAGGAGCCGAAAATTAAGCTTTTGAATGGAAATTATGGGGCAGAGAGGACGATGACGACGCGGGACTCTTTGAGAAACACCAGGTGGTCCGAAGCACTTTTTAGCTTCGAAGCATCGGCATTGCTGATAACAATATTGCAGCGACTGGGCCAGTCGGTTCGAAGAGCTTTGACGATTAAGGGGTGATCCGAAATTCTGGGATCTGCTTTGGCTGCCTGAATATCGGTGTAATATGCGGCCATCCCCTGTTGCACCACAAATTCTCGACTGACAAATGCAGGGCCGAAAACTTCCGTCAAATTTTCATCCAGCAGTTTAGGGACTAAGGCGGGGGTTGCTTCAATGCTCCTGGCATCCACTATCAAACCTGTGAAAATATTCGACGCGTCATCTGATGATGGGTTTGGTTTAACGGCAAAGGACTTTTCTCCCGGCTTAAGTTGTTTGATCGTTTCGATTTGCCGGATTTCCTTGGGCAAAATCAGCTGAGCGAATCCGCCATGCAGATTCATCTGTAGAGCGACTTCGACGGATCCATCAGACATATATTTGCGCGATTTTTCAATTTCCGCCGCATCATAGACCATTCTCTTAATTTGCGTCATAACGGTTTTGTTGCGATGGGCAACATCGCCGACGCTCAGTTTTGAAGCGATTTGAATTCGTTTTACGGTTTCTAAAAGGTTGCGCCTGGCGTCGTTTTTTGCTTCCGATAATGCCTTCGGGCTGTTGGTTGGTGATTTCCCGGTGTCTGCTTTGATCAGTGCGCTTACACCTTTTGCGAGTGCGGTCCCATTGGCCCAATCTATAACGCCTGTTTCTTTTTCTTCCACCAGCCCAATTGGTTCAGCACAGAATCCAGCGGTATAAACCAGGCTCAACAGCGCAAGGGTAGAGGCGAATATGATTTTGTGTTTGTTCATCGGGAAAAGATCCATTTATAAACAAAAACTAAGCGCGGCCGCCGCTCCACTTAAGCTTGTTCTTGAGAATATCAAAATATTGTCGATCCGGTAGCGTAATTAAATGAATCGGATGGGCCCCTTTTTGAATAAAAATTTCATCTTGATCATTTATCTCCAATCCTTTTTGCCCGTCGAAGGTCAAGATGATATCCGAAGACCCTTTCGCCAGCCGGATTCTGATATTCACTGATTCTGGCACAATCAGGGGACGGTTTGTCAGGGTGAATGGACAGATCGGGGTTAAAATGATCCCCGGCACGGCAGGATGAATGACAGGACCACCGGCGGCTAATGAATAGGCCGTCGATCCCGTAGGGGTTGCGACAATCAACCCGTCGGCACTATATGTGGTTAAATAATGATCGTCGATATAAGTTTCAATATGGGCCAGCCTGGCTAGCGCGCCTCTGTTGATGACAATGTCATTCAGTACGGTTTCCCGGGCGAGCGTTTCGTTATGCCGCATGACGGTAACAGAAAGTCGCATCCGGGGTCTGAGGATGAAGTCGCCTTTTAAGACCTTTTCAGCGGCTGCGTACAGGCGTTCCTCCGCAATTTCCGCCAGGAAACCGACCTCCCCGAACTTAACGCCCAGGATGGGAATCGTCTGATCTCCAATCCAACGAACCGCGCTCAAAAAGGTACCATCGCCGCCCAAAACAAAAATGCAAAACAGATCAGCGGGCGCCGGAGGCGGGTTACGACCGGTATTTTTTTGTCCTGGAGTGGTTGGCTTTTTTCGAATAACCTCAATTTTATTGGAGCGTAACCATTTTTCCAGCTCATCGGCCTTGCGTTTCGCCTTGACATCTGATTTTACGACCAGTCCGATTTTCTTCAAAACTGTAGATATTCTCCTTCTATTATCAGAATAATACCCCGCTATTCATACAAATATCTTACGAAAACAGCAAGATATTTTTAGCCGCAAAGAATTCAGAATCTAAACAGACCGACATATCCTCAGGAAGGTGTCATTGGTAATTTCAAGGAAAGGACTAAACAATTCCACTTTCACTCAAAGGCCGCCTCTCAAGGATTCGCTCGGGTCCGAAAATCGATAAATTTAGGGAAACCGGCCGGCCTAAAATCAGTTCGCTTAAATATCTTCCGACGGCAGGACCCTGTTGGAGCCCATGTCCGGAAAATCCATTGGCTAGGAAAAAGCCCTTAATTTCCGGCCATTGCCCGAGAATGGCGTTGCCGTCCAGCGTATTGACCGCGTAAAGTCCGGCCCAGCCGCGCACGAGCTTCAGCCGGTCGAATGCCGGGACAAATTCGGCCAATTCGGGCCACAGAAGTTCAAGGAATCTTTTATCGTTCCAGGTGAAATCGAATCCGACGGGGTCTTCCTGCAAAGATTTGCCCAGCAGGATCAATCCGCCGGTTTCGGTGCGAAAATACAAGCCTGACGGCAGCACGGTGAGGGGCAGCGGACCGGTGGGCTTTACAAAGGTATCCAGAACAAACACCTGGCGTTTGATCGGCACTACCGGAAGCTTAATCCCCGCCGTTTTGGCCACATCCGCGGCCCATGCTCCGGCGCAGTTGATTACATATGCGGTATTTAGGTGCCCCTGTTTCGCCAGCTCTACTCCGGAGACGCGATTTCGGGTCGTTTTAATCTTAACCACCTCATCTTCGATATAGATTGCGCCCAGCGATTGAGCCTTGGCTTTGTAGCCCATAAGAACGGCGTAGGCATCGAAAAAACCGTCGTCCGGGCCAAAGGTCCCGCCGGCAAATTTTTGGACTTCATATAGGGGGTAGTGCTGTTTGATGATTTCGGGTGACCACCATTGCACCTTGCAGCCCAGCTTTGCTTGAATTTCGACAGATCGCTGGGCGGCTTTTTGGGCAGCAGCGTCCGTTAAAAAAAGATTGCCTTCCTGATGAAAATAAATTTTGGGTTGATTGTCGTTCAAGGCCATCTCGTCTTCGAAGCGTTTTAAAACCTCAAACGTATACTGGGAAATCTGAATGTTTTCTTTCAAACTGAACTGGATGCGGACATTGCTCAGTGAAAGCGTTGTTGAGGCGTTCGTATAGGAATAATCGCGCTCGACCACAGCGAGGTTGAGACTGGGATCGGCTTTCATCAGGTAGTAAGCGCTAGCGCTGCCCATGATACCGCCGCCGATGATGATTACATCATAGTCCTTTTTGCGCATTTATCATCAATTATCCTTAAAAATTTCAAGGCTAAAAATAGGCTGCCCGTGGTCCGTTGTTAGTTGTCCGTTGCAGAATTAAAATTGATCAACGGACAACTAACTGCTCGTTGCCCATACTCGTTTTTACAAATCCAACCATATCCCCATTCCCTTTTCCAAAGCGCGCTCATACAGAAGGGGGGCGACGGCCATATCATTTAATGCCAGGCCGAGATTGGCCGTCATGGTCCGCTCTTCTGGTGTTTGGCGCCCGGGCTTCTGGCCGCTGACCAACTCACCTAGATCAGCATAAATGTCCGGTAGCTGCTGAAAATAACCCATTTGCTGATACAGTTTCAGTTGTGCGGTGTCGTCTGTGCAGAATTTGGCGGCCTCTGCCATAGCCGCCGGATGCCAGTAGGAATCATAATCCACCAGGGACGCAAAGGCGCCTTCATCCAGCCAGCTGGCCTGAATGGTGGCATGCGGCCTTTTTAGTATCGGTCCGGCCGTAACCACCATATCGCAGCCGCTGACCGCCTCTCTGGGTGCGGCAACTGGCTCGACTTCCAGATCCAGCCGGGCGCTGATTTCCCCAGCATACTGCGTTACCGCCTCAGCATCCACATCATAGGCTTTGACCTTTTTTAAGGGGAATAAAACCTTCAAGGCTTCCACATTGCTGCGTCCTTGCACCCCGCAACCCAGCACACCGACCACCGATGATTCCGGGCGTGCCAGGCACCGCGCGGAAAGCGCTGTGGCCGCACCGGTGCGCATGGCGGTAATCCAGACACAATCCATCACCGCCAGCGGCAATCCCGTCTCGACATCATTGAAAATCAACAGACCCGTGACGTAAGGCAGTCCTTTTTTGTGGTTTTCCGGAAAGCCGGCAACCCATTTGATTCCGGCTGATTTTAAATCCGGAATGTAGGCGGGCATGGCGTGTATGAAATTGTCCCCACCGCCGGGGTGGATTCCGGGTTTAGGCGGCATTTCGGTGCGCCCCTGACCTTTTGCGCGGAAAGCGACCTCCAGGGATTCAATAATTTCCTTCATTGTCAATCCGACAGCCGCGACATCCATTTTAGATAAATAAAGCAACCGGCTCTTCCGCATGTTTCCTCCGCTAAAAAAGGGTCATGAAGCTCAATCTATTGTCTACAGTACATCACTGGTTGACCTATTAAGGCCAATGGCGGACAGTGTCAAGGAATTATGGACCGGCTCGAAAGGCAGGGCGATCTGAAGACATTTTTTGAGACCGGGCAGAAATGACAAGAAGAAATAGTTTAAGGCAGGTATTAGCTTAAGGTCTTTATGCGATTCATACGGTTGGTAATTTCGGTTATGCGAATGCCGTATTTTTTATCCTGCAAAACGACCTCTCCTTTGGCGATTAATTTGTCGTTGGCCAAAATGTCGACGGGGTCGCCTTCAAGCTTTGAAAGTGAGACCGTTGAGCCGGGTCCAAGACTGAGCAATTCCTGGATTTGAAGCTTGGCGCGCCCCAGTTCAACGGTTATTTCTAACGGAATGTCCAGAAGCAGATTGAGATCAAAGTCTTCGATGGCCTGTATCTCTTTGGGCGAATTCTCTTCAGCATTCTTTTCCCGCCCACTGTCTTGCGGTAGATTGACTTCAGCGAACGTCTCGGCATTTTTCTCAGATGAATTATCCTGATCTTTTTGGTTACCTTCGGTCATCTTTATCCTCAATTAGGTAATATGTTAGTACAGATAGCCTAAAACCTCAATACTATTTTAGCTCGAGCGCTGTAACAGCGGGGTTTAAACCGGGCGGTTCTTGCGAGCAACGGGCGAAAAATTCGCAGAGATTGATGAGCGGATGATTGTAATTTCGGCGAACGAATGATATAAGCCCGCTATTGCGTTGACAAAACATGTTCTCTATATACCAAAAGAAGGTAATCCATGACGGGAGGTTTCAATTTCAATTTATTTTGGAGCATTGCAGTAAAATTAGTTGCGGATTTTAGAATGCGGATTGCGGATTGAAATATCAAACAGTTCGAGCATTCAAAATCCGAAATCTACAATCCGCAATCCGAAATGAGGAGCTTACATGTATCGCCATTTATTTAGTCCAATTCGGATCAATACGCTGGAGATAAAAAACCGCATCGCCTATCCTTCGCTGGGGCTGCTGTATTCAACCGATGGGAAGCTCAATGATCGCTATTTCAACTATTTTAAGGAAAGGGCCCTTGGCGGCGTGGGTCTGCTGACAGTCGGACCGGTCGGTGTGGACTTTATCGGCTCCGGCGCTGTTGCACTTTCTTTAGCGACGGATGATGCCATCGTCGATTTTCAAAAGCTTACCGGTATCATCAAGGACGGAGGGACCCGGGCCTGGATTCAGTTGTTCCATGCCGGGGCCTATTCGCATCCGATGTTTGTCGGGGGTCAACAGCCCATCGCACCTTCAGCAGTCTATTCGCGTTATTCCCAGGCGACACCACGTGAAATGACACGGGAAGATATCCATCAGGTGCAGGAGGCGTTCGTTCTGGCAGCAGAAAGGGCGAAGGCGGCCGGTTTTGATGGTATCGAAATCCTGGCTTCCGCAGGATATTTGATTACCCAATTTCTCTCTCCACGGACCAATCAACGCACAGATGACTATGGCGGAAGTTTTGAAAATCGGATCCGGTTTCCGAGAGAATTGATTGAATTGATGCGCAAGCGACTGGGCCCGGAGTACCCGTTAACGATTCGCATGGCGGGAAATGATTTTGTCAGAGACAGCAATACGGATACCGAAACGCCTGAATTTGCGAGAGTTTACGAACAGGCCGGTGTGGATGCCATCAATGTAACCGGCGGCTGGCACGAATCGCGCGTACCGCAGCTGCCCATGCACCTGCCGAGGTCGGCCTTTGCGTTTTTAGCCCTGAATATAAAAAAAGCTGTTTCGATTCCGGTCATCGCATCCAATCGCATTTCAGATCCTGACAGCGCCGAGCAGATTATCAAAGACGGCTATGCCGACATGGTCAATTTGGGCCGGGTCTTGATTGCCGATCCGCAGTGGCCCCAAAAGGCTTTTGAGGGGAAGGTCGATGAAATCCGTCCCTGTGTGGGCTGCTCTCAGGGGTGTACCGATGAAGTTTTCAACGGACGTCCGGTTTTTTGCGTCGGCAATGCCCGGGCCGGATTTGAGGGCGAACGGCAGCTTTTAAAAACCGATAATCCCAAAAATGTCATGGTCGTGGGGGCCGGGGCCGGGGGCCTCGAAGCAGCCGTAACGGCCGCCATGTGCGGTCACCAAGTTGAAGTTTACGAAAAAGATTCTGATATCGGCGGACAACTGTGGATTGCCGGTGCACCGCCCCATAAAAAAGAGATTCTAGAATTTATTCGATATTATCGTAGTTTGATCAATAAATATCAAATCCCCTTGTATTTAAACTCAACCGTAGATGCCGATGTCGTTAAAAAGCAAAATCCAGATTACATTATTCTGGCGGAAGGGGCCCAACCCTTAACGCCGGAAATCGATGGCTATGATGATCCCTGTGTTTATTCTGCCTGGCAGGTACTGAAGGGCAAGCCTGTTCTCGGTAAATCCGTGGCGGTCATTGGCGGCGGTTCGGTCGGTCTGGAAACGGCTTTGTTCATCGCAGCCAAAGGCACGATTACGCCCGAAATACTGCATTTTCTATTTGCGTACGAGGCGGTAACTGTTGAGCGATTGCGGGAATTGATGTTTCAGGGATCGTCTCAAGTGACCGTTTTTGAAATGCTGCCCAGAATCGGCAAAGATGTCGGCAAGTCAACCAGGTGGATTCTTTTTGACAACCTAAAGCGCTATAAGGTTTCGGTAAAAACCGGGGCTACGGTCACCTCCGTTCGCAAGGGAACGGTGAAATTTCAAAAAGACGGCCAGGAAAAAGAAATGCAATTTGACAACGTCGTTCTGGCATCAGGGACACAATCCGTCCCGGGGCTTTCCGCCGATATAAAAAAGCTGGGGGTTCCGTTTGCAACGGTGGGTGACTGCGTCCGGCCGGGTAAGCTGAATGAAGCCATCCATGGAGGCTTCCTGGCAGCAATCAATATATAGCTCACAGCTGACAGCTCATAGGCAGGAGGCTGGGAAGCTGGAATGCTATGAGGCTGGCAGGCTGGAAGGCTTGGAAGCTGAAAAACGATGAGGCCAAGAGGATAAGAATAATTCTCCCTTCAAGCATCCTAGCTTCCCAGCCTTCGAGCCTGCCAGCCTCTTCAGGGTTTGATTTTCTCGAGCACCTCTCCGCTTTCATTCAATAAAAAAATCATAAACCCGCTGGCCGCTGACGCTTTTGCCAATTCTTCAAATAAAATAGCCTGGACTTCGTATTTGGAGCCCTTCTGGCGTGCCATATTCATGAAGCATTGCTGGGCATCTTCTTTGGAATCAAAAGTCGGAATAAATGATATATCTTCCTGTTTATCATACTGGCCGAGGAATTGCTCCTGGCCCCCGGGGTCCTGTACAACCACCCAAACCCACCGATCTTCTTCTTGTCCGTTTTCCATTATCATTGAATAAATCCGGTTTTTTTTCGAACGGCGGATGCAACTTCGGTGGCCTTTCCGATGGAACGGCGATCACCGCCCCGCAGTCTGAATAATATTTTAGCCATTCCCATTCTTTCCAGAAAGCAGAGTCGATTTCATGTTTAATTAATAATATCGCATTTATCAAATAAAGCCAAAATAGCATCTCTGAAATCAGGATTGGGGAATCTCCTTATTCATAAACGCGCATGAATTCGTTCCGGATAAAGTAGCCGGCATTTTTGCGGGATATGACGCTAGTTTCGCAATGCTTTGTCATAAGCTTGTTCGGAATAGCCTTGGATTTGATGACCGTTAATGACCACAAATGGAACTGCTCTTCGCTGTGTAAGGGCCATCATGCGGCGAGCAGCAGCCTTATCCTTTTCGATATCGTAGGCCTTAAATTTTATACCTTTTGAACGGAAAAAATTTTTTGCCTTTTTGCAATACCCGCACCAGCCGGTTTCATATATCTCCACGGTGGGTGCGCTGACTTTCACGGCCTCTTTTTCAGATTCGCCCAGGGTATCAAAAGAATTGGGATCCAGGGTGATTTTTTGGGTTTCTGCAGATGGCGGAGAATTATCCACAGGATAAGGATCCGGGGATGGAGCTCTTTCCGCCGCGTCGGTATCCGGCAATCTTTCGGTCGGAGAATCGGAAAAATGAACGACGCCGTTTTCATCTACCCATGTGTATATTTCTGCTGAAGATGTTTCCATAACCACAAGCAGCACCAATAAGGCTAAAAAAATTCCAGGGGCTTTCACGTTTTTCTTTTTCCTCGGTAAGGTATGTTTGAGATCAGACGCTATAGGGATTATCGGCAAACTTGGAGGAATGTTTAGAAGTTGTTTCAAAACCCCATCTGAGGCCCAATGGCTGCGTTGCCGCGCGAATTGAAATGCTCACGTACTAACGTGTACGCTCCGCTTTAAATTCGCGGGACGCCTTGCCCTTGAACCTGATCTGAGGTTTTGAAACAACTTCTAGCGAAAAAGCTGGCTGGAGCGTAATTTTACGGGATTGGAATAAATCTATCCAGGGTTGGATTCGCTTTTTTTTGTTTTTTGGGAGCCTTGCCGCTGCCAATCGATCTGGTTTTTTATTTCGCTAAGTATAAAACTGGATTTAAGGCTTGATGCGATTTCCTCTTCGCTGGGCTCATCGCCGCTCGACTTTTTCACGAAGTTCTGGGCCGTCTTGATGGCGGTTTGCACGCTTTCGTAGAATAATCCCGCTCTGATGAAACTGTTTTTGGGCGAACCCGCTACCAGATTTAATCTCCAAAACGGCCCTTTTGAAAATGTTTCCGGCCGGTCTGGGGCGATCGGCTTTTTACGTTGAAATTTGATCTGATTCCCGAGTTCGTTTAATATAAAGTAGCTTTTTAAAGCGTTGGCGATTTCTTCCTGACTGGGTACGGTTCCGGTGGTATCCCTGACATATTTCATCAGCGTTAATATTGCATCTGTTATGTGCTTGCCGACCCGGAAAAGTTTTGCCAAAATTACCCCTTGTAGACGGTTGACACTATATAATAAAAAATATAAAAATTTTAGATAGTTGTCAAGTATATCCTCGGGTAATGCCGGTGTCGTATTTTCATAGCGCACCGTGCTTTACGGATCTAGGGCCACCGTCGGTTCCGCAGGAGGTCAGTTCTCATTGCGCTTTAACAGGTCCAATGATTTGAATGACAACCGGGAAACCCTCCAGTATCGAAGGTATTTTTTCCTCGGTTTTAGGGTGTGATCCGTCCAAACCCACGATGATGGCCTGATTGCCGTTTGGGTCCAGACCGATCCCGACAGAAACAACACCCGGCATATCTAACAACAGGGCTTCGTGTTGTTTTTTAACTTCCTGAATCGATGATGACATGTCCAGATCGTCTCCCAGCGCCAGCAGGGGAGTTAGAAGCACGATGCTCAATAGAATCGCTTTCATAGTGAAATCCCCAGGGCGCTAAATACGTTTTCGATGCGGTTAATAATGGTGGTCGTATCACTGCCGGCAAATAAAAGTCCGGTCAACCGGTTGTTATCGTCCAGCACGGCCGAACCGCTGTCTCCGCCCTGGCTCATGGCGCCGGCCAGCAGCTGATCGCTGAAACGCGCTACCTGTCCTGCGCCGTATTGGACATTGGCCGTTACGTCGACCTGTTGAATCTGTCCGGTCGTAAAACCGGTGGTGCGTCCGCTTTTCTTAATCGCCATACCCAGTTCACCCGCTACCGCGCCCTGAATCGGTCCGATATTCAGGATTTCATCCTTCACGTCCGCCGGATCGAGCGGTGTCGCTATCGCTGCATCAACAAGGTTATCCTCAGCCTGTACTTTGGCCACCTTAAACCGGGTGTTGCTGTTGATGACACGGCAACCGGCATTGAAAACAGCGATCACCGCATTGGCAAACGGACACTCACTTGGTTCGCCTTCAAATGAAATCGGAACAAATTGCGTTAGATTTGCAATGTGATCCTGAGGAAAACTGCCGCCGTCAAAGGGACCCGGCTGCAAAATCGAATCTCCTATTTCAGCATCGTTGCTGTTTGCCAAAACGTGGTTGTTGGACAGAATGACTTTTTGGCCGTTTTTTGTTACCCAGCAGCCCAGGGTTCCGGCGGTAATCGCGACATGGCCGACGCTCACCCCCCCGGGTGCCGGGCGGAAGCGCCCGGTGGGAGCCTGCAGGGCTCGGATAACGCCGGTTTGTACCACGTCGGTGGGTATACCCGCAACGTCAGCCGGCACCACGTCTTGTTCGGACAGCTGATCTGCATCCACTTTCTCTTTTACAGAGCACACAATACTGAGCTTGGATGTTTTTTCACCTCCGGTCGCTTTGTAGCCGATTCCTGTGGCAACGACATTTGCCCGCCTGAGAAGATTCTCGCGATTGTTTTTAAGTAAACTTCTAATGGTGTCTAATTCATCTGCCATAATGCCCTCCTTTCATCTTGAAAATCGAAACATTAAGATCGATATTGCCTTTAGGTATTGACGCGAGCGGTAAGATTGTTGATGATTAAAAGAAAATTTGCCACAACATAAATTGCTGCAGGGGTGTAAAAACCGATTTTCGCTTCAACCCGTTTTTTTACCCGATGGTAGGATTCCGCGATCTGCATACTTGATCCCCTTACAGGTACTCTGAACAAAGCGCAGCCGGAATGACATAAAAATTTTTATTTCATCGATGATCCGCCTAATTATCGCGAAAGATATGGTTCAATAGCATAATGTCAATATAACTACATAACAATACTTTATTTAATATTTGAAACAAAACAAAAACAGGCGATTGGGTGTATCGGGGTGGAGAACGCGATAGGGCCCGTCAGCAAAGGCGTTGAAAAATAAGCAGAATTGAGGTCGGATGTTTTTGGGGTCAGCTCTCTTGGGCGGCCTTTTTATCCGGAAGGATCAGGTTTAGGATTACCCCCGCCAGTGCTGCCAGACCCACGCCTTTGAGTGTGAAGGCGCCCGCAGAAAATGTAATCCCTCCGATTCCGAATACCAGAATAAGCGCGACAATCAAAAGATTTCTAAGATCCATTAATTGCGCTTGACTGTTTTTGAGGCAATTGATTCCGACCACCACAAGCGCGCCAAAGAATATAATCAGCACACCACCGGTAGCCGGGCTCGGTATGGTTTGAAGTAGTGCGCCCAGTTTGCCGAAAAAAGCCAGCAATATGGCAAAGAGTGCGGCCCAAACCATTAAAGCCGGCTCAAATCGTTTTAGGGTGGCCACTGTTGCCGTTATTTCGGCATTAATGCGAACCGGAGGGCCGCCGATGCAGGCTGCAAATGTGTTTGCAACACCGTTGGCCAGCAGAGTCCGATGGACACCGGGATCTTTCAGATAATCGATTTGAGTAACCTCGCCGATTGCGAGGATGTCGCCAAAATGCACGATTATAGGCACAACGGCCGCCGGCACCAGAAACACGATGGCATCAAATTTAAATTCAGGTAATACAAACCCCGGCAAAGCGATCCACGGTGCCTTGGCAACTACTGAAAAATCAAGCACACCAAAAGGGATGGAAACCAGATAACCGGCGCCTAAACCGCAAATAACCGGAATCAGTTTCAGTGTTCCCCGGGCCAAAAGTAATACTGAAACGGTTGCTGCCAGAGAGGTCATTGCAATCAGCAGGGCGTTTTTTTCGGGAATGAGATGTTCGGGACTTGCCCTGCCCAGTGCCATCGAAACGGCAACCGGCGCCAACATCAGACCGATGACCATGATAACCGGTCCCACGACGACAGGCGGAAAAAGAGTCTCAACGATTTTGCGGCCTCTCCACTGGATGATACCGCCGATAACCATATAAAGCAGACCCGCGACAGCCAGTCCTCCAAGAGCGGCCGGGAGGCCCCATGTTTTTGTGGCGACCATGATCGGTGCCGTATACGCAAACGATGAAGCCAGGAATACTGGGATGGCCCGTTTGGTGGTGAAATGAAAGATGAGGGTCCCGGCGCCGGCCGTAAACAAAGCGACGCTTGGGTCCAGGCCCGTGAGAATGGGCACCGTAATTAGAGCGCCGAAGGCGACCAGAAGAATTTGGACACTGAACAGACTGTCTTTGTGCGTCAATTTGTACTTTGTGATCCAGTCCTTAACGGCCATATACTCACCGGTCCCCGCTAGCTGTGAAGTGAGCTTGAACAACGGGCTCCATTACAATCAGAGCATTTTACTTCGTCCCAAATATCTTATCGCCTGCATCTCCGAGTCCAGGTAATATGTATCCGACATCGTTTAGTTTTTCATCGATTGAGGCCACCCATATTTCCACATCGGGGTGGGCTTTTTCCAGCCGCTCGATTCCTTCGGGTGCCGCAACCATAAAAATTCCTTTGATATGTTTACAGCCGGATTCTTTTAAGAGGTCGATTGTGGCAATCACGGTACCACCGGTTGCCAGCATGGGGTCAAGGATCAGCGCGATTCTTTCATCCATCTGGCTGGTCATTTTGACGTAATATCTTACCGGCTCAAGTGTTTCCTCATTCCGATACAAACCAACGACGCTCACCTTGGCAGTCGGGATGAGGTTGAGAACGCCATCCATCATGCCGAGCCCCGCCCGCAGAATCGGGACCACCGTGATTTTTTTGCCCTTGATTTTTTCAACTTCAATCGGCCCGGCCCAGCCCTGGATGGTTTCGCTTTCGGTTTCTAAATGCTGGGTGGCCTCATAGGTCAGAAGATTGGCCAATTCACAGGCAAGGTCTCGAAAATCCTTCGTTGTGATATCGTGTTCTCGCAAAAACGCTAACTTATGCTTGATCAAGGGATGATCGACGACGTGTACCGGCACGGCAGCCTCCTTTTGTCAAAGGTTAAACGCGTATGTGAAGACAGGCAGGACAAAAACGAAAAAGGGTACAACTGTATTGTGAGTATTTAATTGCTGCCTCGTATATTCAATTAATACCCTCGTGTCAAGAAGTAAGCGTCGTGATTTGGGTGTTAAAATTCGCCTAAAGGCCGTTTAAAGGTATATGCGGCAGGTTCTTTGACAAGCTTTTCAGTTGCAGCGTCAAAATTATCTCCCATTGCCGAGAATGGAGAAGATATGAGCCAAAAAACAGTCCCAATGACGGTGGCAGCCAGCCCGATCGGCCGGATAACTGCCATATCATATAGCATGGCACCGCCGCCGGGCTCTTGGGACTCAAAATACTCAGCGGCCAGGACCGAACTCGCAAATGGAATACAGATCAAGGCTGCGATCATTCCCAGAATGATCCCTGATTTTGCAACGTTTCGCATAACTTCCTCCTAAACGAATAAATCGTCCGGTTCGAATTTAGCGTAAAGAAACACTATGGGTTGAATCCGTTCTAACTTAACGTTATATTATCATTATTTTTTCAATTAGTATATTTATTTTGTCAAAAATTTCAACGATTAGAACCGAATGAAACCCGAAAACACGCATATCGAGGTTGCAGTTGCGTTACCTGTCTACAAGACCTTCACCTACAGCGTTCCGGAAACCTTCGGGCCGTTCATAACAGCCGGCAAACGGGTTCTCGTGCCTTTCGGCCGTCGCAGGGTCACGGGCTATGTATTAGGGGCCAGCCAGGATAGCAACCCGGGTGAAATCAAGCATATCATGGACGTTTTGGACGAACAGCCCATTTTCCCGCAGTCCATGATCCCTTTTTTTCAATGGATTTCGGACTACTATAAACATCCCATCGGTAATGTTATCAAAAATGGCCTTCCGGGGGGGCTGACCCTTTACGATTATGCTTCGATCGCCCTTACAGATGAAGGTAGACGCACCCTTAAAGAGAATCGGGCCACACCTGTAGAAAAAGATGTGTTAAAACTTCTGGAGGCCGGACCGGTTCGCCTCAAAAAGTTAAATCAAAAACTTCACCAAACCATTCCTGTCGCCATAATTGAATCCCTTCAACGGAACGGCCGGATTTTAAAGAAACGAGAGCTCGGGGAAACTGCGACCAAATCGCGTATGGAGCGCTTTGTAAACCTCGGGGATGAAACATTGCCGTTTGACCCGCTTTCAAAATCGAGGAAAAAGATCCTGGCAATCCTAAAAGCCGAAGGTGAAATTCCGGTGACGAAACTCAAAAAACAGGTGCCAACTGCATCGCGCCTTATTCGAGCGCTTGAAAATGACGGCTATGTAAAAGTGCGCAACCAAAGAATTTTTCGTGATCCGCTGGGCGAGCCCATTCATCCGGATAGCGCTCCCACCCTGAGCATTGAGCAACAAAGCGTTGTGACCGAGATCACTGGCCGTTTGGATCAGGGATTTGCCACATTCCTTTTGCAGGGGGTTACCGGTAGCGGCAAAACCGAAGTCTATATGCAAATTGCTGCCGAAACCCTCAATAAGGGAAAATGCGTATTGGTGCTGGTCCCGGAGATCGCTTTGATTACCCAGATGGAAAGACGATTTCGGGCCCGGTTCGGAGAGCGCATCGCGGTTCTCCACAGCGGTCTGTCCGCCGGTGAGCGCTATGATCAATGGAGCCATATTTTACAGCGAGATACGGATATCGTTATCGGTGCCCGATCGGCCATATTTGCGCCATTTGCCGATATCGGCCTCATTGTCGTAGATGAGGAGCACGATTCGTCTTACAAACAGGAAAATAATCTGCGCTATAATGCCAGAGACCTTGCCGTTGTTCGAGCAAAATTCAATGACTGCGTCGCACTGCTGGGGTCGGCAACACCTTCGCTCCAATCGTATTATAATGCTGCCACCAAGAAATTTATTGAAGTCAAGCTGGAGCAGCGCATAAAAAGCCGTCCCTTGCCCGAGATTAAAATTGTCGATCTCCGTGAAAGCATGGGATACAGGGGGGTGCGACGCTTCATTACCCCGGAACTGCATCAGGCCATAAAAGACACACTTCAGCGCCAAGAACAGGTGCTTCTTTTTTTGAACCGACGCGGATTTGCAAATTTCGCTCTTTGCGCATCATGTGGAAATCCGCTGCGCTGCAAATATTGCGATATTTCCCTTACCTATCATCAGAAAGCCAATGCCTTCAAATGTCACTATTGCGGTTTTTCGCGCGCTGCAATGTCAAGCTGTGATACGTGCGGATCATCGGACCTAAAAAAATTAGGGCTGGGTACCGAAAAAATTGAGGCTGCCATAAATGAACTTTTTCCGGACGCCAGAGTCGCAAGAATGGATCGGGATACAACCACCCGCAAAGGTTCAATCGTGAAATTACTTAAGGGCCTCAGAGACCAAACGATTGATATCCTTATCGGTACGCAGATGATCGCTAAAGGGCATGATTTCCCCTCGATTACGCTGGTGGGGATTATCTGTGCCGATCTTTCATTGAGTTTTCCCGATTTTCGAGCCGGTGAACGGACCTTCCAGCTTCTGGCCCAGGTTTCAGGCCGGGCGGGCAGAGGGACTTCACCGGGGCGGGTTATTTTGCAAACATATAACCCGGATCATTTCAGTATCATGGCCGCTAAAGATCAGGATGTTCACTCCTTTTACACTCAGGAAATGAGTTTCCGCAAAGCCTTGAATTATCCCCCGTTTTCGAGAATGATCCAGCTTAAGATATCGGGCAAAGACAAATTAGAAACCGCAGAGCAGGCATCACGCTTAGGAGATTTGTGCAGGGCCCTGAAAACAGCCAACCCGTCGCTTTACAGCAGCGTTGAGATTATGGGACCCATTGAAGCGTCTCTTACCAAAATTGCCAAACGCTATCGATGGCAAATCCTCTTAAAAGGCATGCGTGTCAAGGCTTTGCACAAATTTATCGGTCAGCTTCTATCCCGGAATCCGACACTGTTCAATCATTACCGGGTCAGGGTTGTTATCGACGTGGATCCCATCACCATCATGTAAGCTTGACATCGAATGCGCGGCAACATAAAATTTATTAAAGTGGAAAAAAAGCCCGGCAAAGGAGTGTTGTTTATGGCAAAAAATATAAGAGTTGCACTGATATCTATCTTGTTTCTCGCTGGCATCACGGCAGTCCCTTTTGGTGCCAAAGGCGATGATGACCGTGTTGTTCTTGCAACGATTTATTTTAAAGACGGTTCCGCGGAACTCAGCCCGAAGCATGAAAATGATCTGAAAAAAGTTGCGGCGGCTCTTGAAGCGGACCCAGCGATCGGTTTGCAAATTGAGGCCTATACCGATATGCGGGGCTCTGCTGATAGCAACCGTGAGATTTCGCAAAAGCGTGCCCAGGCGGTGCAGCAGTGGTTTTTAAAAAATAACCTCGATCCTGGGCGGCTGATGATCAAACGCCCGGGTGATTCTCGGTCAGCGGAGCAAAATGTTACATCCAGGGACGACTCCCGGAACCGGCGCGTTGAGATTGTCAAGGTTATATTAAAATTGCCGTCGGCTTATTTTCCGGCCGCCCGTTACGAATTTGCGCCGGTGGTCGAAGGACAAGAAATATCTCACAATTTTGTTATTCAGAATAAAGGGGCGGCGCCGCTTGAGGTCCAAAAAGTCAAAACCGACTGAGGGTGTACGGCTGTCTCTTATACGAGACAGATCCCTCCCGGCGGTGAGGGCCAAATAACGCTCAAGGTTAACACCAGCGGTTACGGCGGCAGAAAACTTATCAAGGGTGCAACCGTTTACACCAATGATAAAAAGAACGCCAAGCAGAAACTTTCAATTTTCGGAAATGTGGAAAAATTTGTCACCATTCAACCCCAGCAGATCCGATTGCGCGGCTATGAAGGTGAAAATCTCAAACGGAAAGTGACGATCATTCCCTTAGAAAAATATCCCTTTAAAATCCTAAAGGTTCGTGCCAGAAATGGCGAAGAGATTCGTTTCCAGCTGGAAGAAGAAAAAAATGAAAAAGGACTTCAATATGCATTGACGGTTGAAAACCAGCGGCTTCAAAAGGGCCGCTATTTCGATATCATTACCCTGGAAACCGACAGTAAAATTAGACCCACGCTCAGCGTTCGGGTTTATGGTGACATCAAGTCTCGTTCTGAAGAAGAAAAGAAAAAAAGCCAGTAGATTTTATGAAAAATATTGCAGTTGTGGCTTTCGATTGTGACGGTGTGCTTTTTGACACCGAAGAGGCCAATTGGGCCTATTACAATCATCTCTTAAAGCATTTTGGAAGACCGGCGATGACGCCGGAGCAATTTGCCTATGCGCACCAGCATACCTTGAATGAATCCATCGCGTTTTTATTTGAAGACGAAGAGGCGATTGCTGCCGTATACGCGTATCGCCGGAAAATGGATTACAGCGCGTATCTTAAACTATTGAAAGTCGAGCCCGATTTGGTATCGCTGCTCATGAAGATAAAACCTAAATTGAGGACTGCGATTGCCACGAATCGGTCCGATACCATGAACAGGTTACTGGCTGAATTTAATTTAACGGATTATTTTGACCTGGTGGTCACTTCTGTTGACATCAGGCGACCGAAGCCCTATCCGGACGCCCTCTTGAAGATTTTGAATCATTTTCACATCGGCCCGCACCAGGCCCTGTACGTCGGTGATTCGCAGGTAGACGCCGAAGCGGCTCGTGCGGCAAAAATTCCATTTGTAGCCTTCCGCAACGAAAAACTGGCGACGGAATATCACATCAGAAGCTTAAAAGCGCTTGAAGAAATCCTGGAGGTATAAGTATGTCGAATGAGTCCACCGAATCGAACGAAAATGGAATGGCACCGGATGAAGAGGGTTGGGAAAATCGCGTCTTATGCAGTGATGAAAGCTGCATTGGCGTCATTGGTCCGGATGGACGTTGCAAAGAATGTGGAAAAGCATATGACGAATCCGAGACCGAAGAAAGCAATGAAACTCAAACCGACTCCGAGTCAGACGATGATTTCGACGAGACGGAGCCGGTGCAAACAGACAGCGCGGGTATCGACTGGGAAAATCGCACCCTATGCAGCGATGAAAGCTGCATCGGCGTCATCGGACCGGATGGGCGTTGCAAGGAGTGCGGAAAACGCTACAAAGGCTGAAAGCCCGCTCTTGCCGTTGACCCGTCAGGGGCTCCGACCCGGTATTGCATCATCGCAAGATTCCGTTTTGCGGTGAAAATCGCATCTCAAAAAATAAAAAAGCCCTCCCACGAGTGTTATGTCCCACAAAAATGTTACAAAAGTCCTCATCAATATGGTTTCAGGTATCAGGCAAAATAGCTCGTAGCTGATAGCTCATGGCTCATAGCTTGAGGCCGGGAGGCCAGGAGGCCAGAAAGCCTGGAATTTTTCACGCTTTCAGGCCTTCCGGCTTCCCATCCTTATAGCCTCCAAGCCTATCCGCTTTTTTGAACCCTGAACCCAAAAACTGAAACCAAAAATAAGACCGTGTTTTGTAAATTACTTGCGGGACCCAACAATATTAGCTATTCTGAGCGATAGATGTAAAATTGACGAAAGCGTGTTATCCTGCTAATATTTTTTTAGATATCTTTTACAATCTCTAGATGGTTCAGTCGCCAGAACAAAATCCGGATCGGCGAAGAATTTCTTTATACTTCATTAAAGCTAGAAATACCGAAATGTCCTGTTTGTTTGGGTTGTGCTGGCTTTGATTAAGATCGATGATGGAGTCATAGATTGCATCTGTTAGATTTCATTCCTGCACCTGCGTGGCGCGATTTAGTTGATATTCTCTTTCTGACCATTGTGGTTTATCAGCTTTACGTGTGGTTCCGTGAGAGCCGCGCGCTGCGCGTCATCATCGGCCTGGTCGCATTAGGCGGTATTTATTCGATTGCCAAATTCTGGGGCCTTTTCTTAACGACCTGGGTTTTTCAAATTTTATGGCAAGTCCTGCTCATTCTGTTGCTGATACTGTTCCAGGCCGAAATTCGGCAGGTTTTAGAAAAAGTCAGTCCGATGCGATATCTGCGATCGCGCAGGCGGCTCTTTCAGAAAACATTTACAAAAGAATTGTCCCAACTTCTGTTCGAGCTGGCGGCTGCCAGAACCGGCGCTTTGATCGTACTCACCAGAAATGACAACCCTTCCGAATTTATCCATGCCGGGCAAGCGATTATGGCGCTTCCGGATCCGGCCCTGATAAAAAGCATCTTTAACCGCTATGCTCCCGCGCACGACGGTGCGATTATTATAACGCAAGATCGTATTACGCAAATGGGATGTATTTTGCCGCTTTCTAAAGATGAAAATTTGCCCGAAAAGTATGGAACACGCCATCGGGCAGCCCTGGGTTTGTCTGAAATGACGGATGCTGTGTGTCTGGTGGTATCTGAAGAACGCTCGGAGGTGGCCACCGTTGTAGAGGGAAAAATCGTAAATTGGCATGATCCCGATGCACTGGCAAACAATCTCAGTGAAGTCGTCGGCGGGCCCGAGATCCACGTGCCGACGTTGAAGGATTTTTTCAAGGGTGCTTTTGTTGAAAATTGGCGAACCAAGTTAGGCGCTCTGGCGCTTGTTACAATTGCATGGCTTATTCTGGCCAGCCAGCAGGAAAGCGAGGTGACCTTAACGGTACCGGTCCAGCACAGTCGTGTTCCGTCTCATCTCTTGCTGGGCCAGGGCTCGACTTCCACGGTGGATTTGACACTTTCGGGCCGACGCAACACGATCCGTACCTTGCGGGATCAAGACGTCCAAGTTAGAGTCGATGTAAACGACATCACCTCCGGCCGACATCTGATTAAACTTTCAGCAAAAAATATCTATTTGCCTTTCGGCGTCAAAATCGACCGGGTCGCCCCCCAGACGATAATGGTAAATCTGTGGCCACGGTCAACAGATCAAGATCAAGACTCCGAGCGACAATTGCCATCCACGCCGCACGGGTTTTAATCTTACGGGCCCACCGATCTTAGTAGGACGCCCCCCCTCGACATTCCACCATTCCATTATTCCATAGTTCGGGGAAAATCAGACTTCAAGAAATTCAATATATTTCCAACAAGCTAAATAAATTTCGACACCCTATTTGAGTGGCAGCGTTATCGTAAAAACAGCTCCGCCGTCCTTATCATTTTCGGCGATTATGTAACCCTTATGATCTTCGATGATGCCGTGGCATATCGACAATCCAACCCCCATGCCCATCGTTTTTTTTCGAGTGAAAAACGGATCAAAAATGTGTTCCAGATCTTTTTGGGTGATACCCGGGCCCGAATCTTTCACTTTAATAACAAGCTCGTTATTGCGATTGTAAGTGTCGATGCAGATTTCACCGCTATGTGTCGGCGTTTCTTTTAACTTCTCTTGAAATTCAGGCGCTCCAACAATAGATTCGACCGCATTATTGATTAAATTCATAAAGACCTGTCCCATCTGCTGCGGGGACGCCGTCAGCCTGGATTTTTTGGCTTTAAGATTCATTTTTATTTTCACCCGGCTTTTTGTCAGATAACTGCGAACAAGGGCAGATGTATTTTCAATAATCTGGTTGATATCCATCACCTGTTTTTTCTCTTTGCCCGGTCGATTGAGATCGATCAGATTTCTAACCGTGTCGCGAATTCTTTCAAACGCACTCTTGACCAGGTCCAGCTTTTCCAATAATTTCTTTTCTTTTTTATGTTCCGTCTGGATGACATTGAGCAGGGCCGTAATACCCTGGAGGGGAGAATTGATTTCATGGGCGATGGAGGCCGCCAGTTGACCGGTGGCTGCCAGCCTTTCGGAGCGAATCAGCTGATTATGCAGCATCTTCGTTTTGGTGATATCTCTGGCAACACACAAAAAACAGGGTACGCCCAAATAGGAAATATACCGGCAATTTATTTCGTTGGGAATAAGATCGCCTTTTTTGGATTTAAGATTCGTTTCAAACCGGGCTTCTTTTTCGGTGCTGACCTGTTTCATGATCTTCTCAACGAAAGAAACCTGATCCGTGTCAACCAGGTCCGCAATCGTTAAATTCAGGAGTTCCTGTTTGGTATATCCCGTACTTTCCACAACGCGATCATTGGATTCAATCAAGTGCCCCTTGCGGCTTAAAATAAAAACACCCTCAGCTACGTTATCAAGAAGTTCTTTGTACCGCATCAGCTCTTCGGCTTGCTTAAACTCGGTCGTATTCGTGCCGATGATCGTTGCGGCGACGACTTTGCCGCCGATCCGCAATGGCCCGACGCGATAGGTATACCAGGTCGGATCGTGACTTTCACCTGTGCGGACCTCGAAGCTGTCGGTTTCACCGGTCTGAAACACGGTTTCAACGCTGTCCATTGCGATTCCCTGGTATTCCGATGGCAAAAAGTCGTAGAAGCATTTTCCCATCGTCTTTTCAGGTGAAAGTACGCCAATGGGTTGGTTGATAAAACGGATAATTCCTTCCTTGTCTACGGTGGTAATTATATCCGGGGCGGTTTCCACCAGCGAGCGCCACAATTCCTCAGATTCATCCAGCTTTTGTTTGGCCAGTTTCAGCTTATTGATAATCGATTGCGCGTGCGAGCCAAAGATAATGAACAGGCACAACACAATCACCCTGATATAAACATCGTACAGGCCCGGGCCGAAGAGCTCTGCGATTAAGTTAAACCTGTTGGAAAAAAACAGGTTTAAAATCGAGTCCAGCACCCAGTAAATGGTCGCAATCAGGATTACGGTCAATACCATGTTATCCGATAAGCTTTCACTGTCAAAAGTAAGGTCGGTTTTCATTTTATATCTCGCTTTTAAATAATTCTTAATTACCCCTTAATTTTGAAAAAGGAATTTAAGATCTTTGCAGGAATGCAAATTAGCTATGAATCTATTTAGCCTAAATTTAAATCGATGGCAAATCCTTTAGAATAACAATTGCCCCAAATTGATCCGAATGCCAGTGAGTCATTTCGAATATTGCGATGGTTTTACTTGACGGGAGTCGAATATTTAGATTATGAATAAAGTTGCTTTTGTGGGAATCTGGAATAGAAAAACGGTTCGCAAAACACGCTGGGGACTTCGTCCCATTATTCCATGGGGGGGACAAAAACTCAGGCATTAATAAATCTAATAAATTTCCAGAAAGTTACAGAAATTCCGAGATCTAGCATGAATGGAGGCTTCAATGGTTTTGTCATTGTCGGCAGAAAGAACTCCCGAAAAAGCAGATGCGCCCAAGCAAAATCGTCGCTCGAATGTAGATCGGCGCAGATTTTCTTATACCGAGCACATTCCTGAAAGACGCTCGAAGGAAGATCGGCGTAAGATTGAGGATGCGGCGGGGGCTTCTGAAGAAAAGAAGAACAAGGATTGACCGCACTTTAGATATTGTTATCCGTTATCATAAAAGAGGGGATCAATTTAAACTTGATTCCCTTTTTTATTGTTCGGCAGGTCCCTTGTTTTGACTTTTGCAAAATTCTGATATGAATCGAGAATGAGAATTTTAACGGTTTCAGATCGGGTTGATCCCGTATTATATGACCACTTTGATTCCGAGCGCTTTGAAGGCCTCGATCTTATTCTGGCTTGCGGCGATTTGCCTCCGGAATACCTGTCCTTTATTTCCGGCAGATTTAGCGTGCCGCTATACTTTGTTCGTGGTAATCACGACTTGCGATACGGCACGAAGCCGCCGCAAGGGTGTACCAATCTGCAAGACACGTTGATTCAATTTCAGGGAAAAAATATTTTAGGTCTGGAAGGCTCTCGCTGGTACAACGGCGGGCCGCACCAGTACACAGAAAGTGAGATGCGCTGGAAGATACGGCGCCTTCGGCCACTGATCTGGTGGAAGGGAGGGATCGATATTATTATCTCCCATGCGCCGCCGCGTCACATTCACGATGCCGAAGACATGTGCCACAGGGGCTTTAAGTGTTTTCGATGGCTGATTAACAGATATGCGCCTTCCTATTTTATCCATGGGCACATCCACGCCAATTTTACAGATCCGTCACAACGCATCACGCTTGTGAATCAAACCAAGGTTATAAACACCTTTGGGTATTACCTGTTGGAGACTGAAATGGGCGGCGTTGTTGCGTAAAATATGAATTGTTTCAAGAAGTGCTTTCAAAACCTCAGATCAGGTTCAAGGGCAAGGCGTCCCGCGAATTTAAAGCGGAGCGTACACGTTAGTACGTGAGCATTTCAATTCGCGGGGCAACGCAGCCATTGGGCCTCAGATGGGGTTTTGAAACCACTTCTAAGCAGACTTTGGATTTTGATATGGTGAAATCCTTTAAGGAAATCCAGAAACAAGAAGCAGCATTCGACACCCGCGATCGCGGGAAGCGGAAAGTTCCGCTGGAGCGGATTGTCGGCAGTGTTGGCCGCTACCGTGATTTTGATGAGCACTTCCGGATCCGGCCCCATTTACCTTCGGAGCGGCTGGAAAAAATAAAAAGCGCTATGCGGAGCGGCAGAGCGTTGCCGCCCGTCAAGCTGTACCAGATCAAAAAAGAGTACTTCGCCCTGGATGGCAATCATCGAATTGCAGCTGCAAATCAACTCGGCTATGGAGAAATCAACGCCCATGTTACTGAATTTATCCCTTCAAAAGGTTCGCTGGAAAACCTGGTTTATCGTGAAAAGGCGAAATTCGACGATTGGACCCAGCTACCGCATACCATTGAATTGACCGATTTCGGTCAATACGATCATTTAATGGATCAGATATCAAAGCATCGCAAAATACTGGAGCGCGAAACCGCAGAATCGGTACCCATTCAAAAAGCTGCCCAAGACTGGTATGCAACCATCTATCGTCCGCTGGTTGCCATCATTAAAAAAGGCGGTTTGATTGAACACTTTCCGGGAAGGACACTGGCGGATCTTTATACCTTTATATCGGTTCATCAATGGGAAAGAAACGACCCGGGTTTAAGATATGGGATTGGAATCAGCCAACTGGTCCCCAAAGACATGGAGGAATTTCGAAGAAAAATGGCCCGATTAAAAGAGACTGAATATCCGGAAATGTTGCGGGAAATCACCGCTTTTGTGCTTATCAATGTGTCAGCTAGAAAAGAGATCCGTATCGTCGAAAAATTGTTCAAGCTTGAGGAAGTTCAGGAGGCGCACTCTGTTCACGGCAGTGTGGATGTTATCGCCAAAATTGTTTTGAAACGCGATCTGGTTTCATCGGACGCTGAAACCATCGGCGATTTTGTTCACAACAAGATAAGGCAGATAGCAGGCGTTATCAGTACTCAGACCTTAATTCCCGGCTTCTCCAAACAAAAGCAGAATAAAGAAAAGTAATTCCTCTTTTACGATTCAGGTCGTTCGATGCCCCGTGACGGTTTGGCGAGCTGTTTCCGAATAAACTCGTGAATCTGATCTGAAACGTTTTTATCCAGGAAGCGGTCCACCCCGGAGCCGCTGCTGACGGCGACCTGGGTAAAATTTCGATCTACCCTTTTCACTTCCACGCTGACCGGTTTGCCGTCCGCACGTCTTGCCAATATGGTGGTCTTTAATTTATCCGATGCTTCATCTAAGATGTATATTTCCAGATGTTCCAGTGCATCCGTACTGGCCTGAACCGCCGCGTCATATTCCAATTGATACGTTCGGGCCGATTTGCCCTGGATGACCGCACAGCCTGTTGATACGGCAACCCCCAGGCAAGCCGTCAGAATCACATATTTCCGTTTTAGGATTGTCATACGTCGTCAATACCTGCCGGGTATTTATTGCCCCCGCTAACCGCCGAAATTATCTTTCCAAATCAACTTACTTTCCTCCTAAAATAATATCTGATTTTCATCCCGGAGTCAAAATTGATGCGTTTCGGGTTTTGCGTTCCGGTTTACAGATCCGTTCTTTTATGATGCCGTGTTAACATGTTAACTTAACACATGTTAACATATGTTAACCAAAATGATGGCAATACCGCCGCAATTAATTAATTTATATATAAAATTCAATTAGTTAAAATGTTAATGGGTTTGGCACGATGATTGCTATTTACGTTTCATTTCAAAAAGGTGTGCCCGGGCACAATCGCTTAGACAGCGGCATTGAAACGGTCGTCGCTATTTTAATTCTTCATATAATAAACCGAAATAAAACCTAAATTTAATTAAAAGGGGGAACCATGATCAAAAAGATAGCGTTAACCATGCTGGCCTTGATTTTTGTTTTCAGCGCAGTGGGTGCCGGCCTTGCGCTGGAGAAAGGCAACAAGCGCAAAGGCAAATACACCTACCGCAAAGTTTACAAGGCCTGTTTCGAACGCGGTGCGGTTGAATCCAAGGTGCCGCCCATCAGTCCGGCCGATAAGAGCCAGGCCGAGTGGACAACCGTTTTTGAATCAAACACGTTTGAGCCGTTCGGGTGTGTGGAAGAGTGGCAACAGCTGTCGGAAACTGAGATAACCGACATTTACACCTATTTGTACGAGCATGCTTCTGATTCGCCCACACCGGCTAAATGCAAATAGCGCCAGATGTTAATAAGGTTGCTGAAAAAGGAGGATCTGCGCCTTTTTCAGGACCAATGAAATTAAAGAGGAGGTTAATCATGCATTTAAAAAAACTGTCGGCACTATCCTTAATGATCGGCCTTGCGCTGGCAATCGCCCTTGGATATGCCACCACGACCCCGGCGGCTGATGCTGCCAAACCGGCAGCGGATACCAGCTGGAAATTCCATGACATCGTTGATGTTGATTTTGTAATGCAGCAAATCAAGGTCCCGATGCCGCAAGATGTGATGATCATCGATGCCCGACCCAAACGCGCCAAATACGACAAAGGGCATATTCCCATGGCGGTCAGTATTCCGGACACCAAATTCGATAAGATGACCGCTCAGTTGCCCGAGGATAAAAATGCGCTTCTCATTTTTTATTGCGGCGGCCCCACTTGAAAGCTGAGTCACAAATCCGCCTGGAAGGCGGAAAAACTCGGTTACACCAATGTCAAGGTTTTTGCCAGCGGGTTCCCCGGCTACATGAAAGTTGCCGGCAACTACGCCGGTGTTTCAGCTGACTGGGTCCAAAATCAGATCGACAAAAAAGCCGATATGGTTTTAATCGATTCACGGCCCAAACGGAAAAAATACGACAAGGGCCATATCCCCGCCGCCATCAGCATTCCGGACACGCAGTTTGATAAGATGACCGCTGAGCTGCCGCAGGACAAAGACAAGCTGCTTGTTTTTTACTGCGGTGGCTACAAATGCAAACTGAGCCATAAGTCTGCCAAAAAAGCAATTGCCCTGGGCTACACCAATGTTAAGGTCTTTGCAGCCGGCTATCCGGCATGGAAGGCGGCTTACGGCGACACTGCGGCGATAGCCGCCAAACCGGCCGCAGCCCAGCTCAAGAACGGCAAGGAAGAGGGCAGCATTGACACCGCCACGTTTACCAATATCGTCCGTAATAAGCCTGATAGCATTTACCTCATCGACGTGCGGGATCCGGACGAATTCGCCGCCGGCAGCTTCAAGACCGCCATCAACATTCCGGTTGATACGCTGGAGGAAAAAATTAAGACGCTACCCACCGATAAACCGATTGTGTTTGTCTGCGGTACCGGCGCGCGCAGCGGTGAATCCTATTATATGATACAGGATATAAGGCCCGAGATGAAAAGCGTCTACTACGTGGAGGGTGAACTGACCTTTAACAAAGACGGTTCATTCAAGATAACCGAGCCGGCATCTTAATCGATTGTTGGGCCGTTGATGTTCTAGCGTTAGCAATTACAGCCGGTCCGCCAAGGGCCGGCTGTAACGTATCGTTGTTATTGTTCGGGAGCCAACAATGAAACCAACTGCAAGCAAAACGTTTTTTCTTAAATATATGACCCTGGCATTCGCGTGTTTGATGCTGGGTCCTGCGGTGCCGCTTGCCGCTCAGAGCGATCAGGACCAGGCCCCCGGTCGCGTCATGGCTCAGCAGGCCACCAAGGGCGAAAAGATCTGGAATACCACCGATCACACCAAACATTCGGCGTTGCAGAAGGATTTTAAGTCCGGCCTGGAAGTCACCGAGGCCTGTCTTTCCTGTCATTCCGAAGCTGAATCCCAGTTTCACAAAACGATTCACTGGACCTGGCTGGCCGATCCGACCGACGCGGAAAAACAGTTCGGCAAGGCCGGAAATTCGCTCAACAATTTCTGTATTTCAACCAACAAGACCGCAGATAAAAGCTGCCTGGCCTGCCACCCGGGATGGGGTACCTCGAAGGAAAGCGGGATCAACTGTCTGGTGTGCCACAGCCAAAAAGAGCTGCGCTGGGATGAAGCCGTCGAAGATATCGCGGCTTTCCTTGAGGCGGGAGATGCGGATTCTATAGAAATCGCCAAAGAGATCCAGGCCGAGCTGCGCGCGGCGGCCCAGAGTGTGGCACGACCCGGTCGTAAAAATTGCGGATCCTGTCACTTCTACGGGGGGGGCGGTGACGGTGTTAAACACGGTGATCTGGATTCCTCTCTGGCCAAACCCAACAAGGCCCTGGATGTTCATATGGGGGTGGACAGCCAGAATTTCGACTGTGTGCGCTGTCACACGACCACATTGCATAACATCGCCGGACGCGTCTATACATTGCCGGCGGCAGCGGAACGCAAGAGTCTGGTGGAAGACGACTTGGCCTCCAAAATTACCTGTGAATCCTGCCATACCGCGACGCCCCACAAAGCCGGGTCCAAGGCCAACGATCATACCGACAAGGTGGCCTGCCAGAGCTGTCATATACCGAAGTTTGCGCGGGTCAACCCCACCAAGATGTCGTGGGATTGGGCCCAGGCCGGCAGAAAAAAAGACGGTAAAAAATACAAAACCAAAGACGCGCTCGGCAAATACGATTACATGACCATCAAAGGTCAGATGAAGTGGGCCAAAAATATTAAACCTGAATATCTCTGGTATAACGGCATCATCAAATCGGTGACGGCCAGGGATCAAATCGATCCCGGCCAACCGGTAAAAGTTTCCTGGCCGGAAGGCGACCGACTGGATCCCAGCGCCCGCATCTATCCGTTTAAAGTCCATCGCGGCAACCAGCCTTACGATAAGGAGCACAATACCCTGCTGGTACCGCTGCTGTCCGGTAAAGATGGTTACTGGACGACGCTCGATTGGAATCGGGCGCTGGGCAGAGGCCAGGAATCTGTGGCACTGCCCTTTTCGGGCCGGTTTGATTTTGTGGAGACGACTTACGTATTTCCGATTACCCATATGGTGGCGCCCAAAGAAAATGCCGTGGCCTGTAGCGAGTGCCACAACCGGAAGAACAGCCGCCTGGCCAACCTGGGCGGTTTCTACATGCCCGGCCGCGACAGGGGTCAATGGCTCGATATTTTAGGCTGGATCACGGTGATGGGCGCTTTGGCCGGTATTGTTCTGCATGCTGCGGGTCGATTTTTTGCCAACGGCAACAACGGGAAAAACCACCGCAACTAATTCATTGCCACAAAAGGCTTTAAAAGGGAATCCGCCCTGGGCGAATTCCCTTTTTTCTTTTCTGCTTGCAGATTTGATCAAATTGGTTCAAAATTAATCCGCCTGCCGGGGGACTCCGTCATAACCGAATTTTTTTAATGACATAACCAACAAATTATCAACGCACAAACATCTGACATGGAACCGAAAGATGGGAAATCTAAAAATTCTGGTGGTGGATGACGAGCGGGACATGCGCATATTTGTCTCGACGGTGGTGGAAACGCTGGGCTTTGAGGCCATTGCCGCCAAAGATGGCACAGAAGCTCTAGAAAAAGCCCGGCCGAACCCTCCGGCGCTGATCATCCTTGATGTGATGATGCCGAAAATTGACGATGGCATCCAAACCTATCGGGAATTTAGGACCGACCCGAGCCTTGCACCTATTCCGATTATCATGCTGTCGGCCATTGCCCAGAAAACCTTCTTGCATTCAATTCGAATGTTAAGTCCTCAGAAAGGCCCTCAGCTGCCCGAACCCGAGGCGTATATGGAAAAACCGCCGGATGCAGATGAGCTGGGCCGGCTGATAAGCGAGCTGTTGCCGGGCGATTCGTAAAATTTTTTAATAACCCCAAAGCGGTAAAATCATGGCCGTTAGATTTAAAAAAATTCGCTATAGTATCGTTTTAAAGCTCACGATTCTGGTCGGCCTTGTTTTGCTGGTGAGCATATCGATATGGGCCTATTTTCATATCGACTATCACCAAAATAAGGTGATGACGGCCCTCATCGAAGAGGCCGATGGATTATCCCATACCATCAAGCTCGGCACGCATTATGCCATGTTGCACAACTTGAGGGATGATCTGACCCTGATCATCAAAAAAATCGCTCAAGAAAAAAAGCTCGAAACCATACGTATTTACAACAAAAAAGGGCAAATAAAGTTTTCCAACAGGGATTCGGAGCTGGATCGGTTGACCAACATAAAAGATGAAGCCTGTTATGTCTGCCACCGCACGGATCCGCCCCTTTCCGATCTGAGGCTGTCGGAAAGAACGCGCATTTTTGCCTCTCCCCAGGGCGATCGACTTCTGGGCATCATCAGCCCCATATACAGCGAACCGGGGTGTTCACCTAATGCCTGCCACGCCCATCCGGTGGACAAAAAGATTTTAGGAGCCCTGGATCTGGTGATATCGCTGAACGAAACCGATAAAGAACTCAGCCTCTTTAAAAAAGGGCTGGTGGGCTTTGCGGTACTTATATTTTTACTCACTTCGGCGACGATCATTTTTTTCCTTCTGCGATTCGTAAAAAGGCCCATTAAGAAAATGATTAACGGCACGCACCTGATTGCCAACGGCGAATATATCAATAAGATTGACGTGGATCAGGGCGATGAGATGGGGCAGCTGTCGGCTGCGATTGACAGGATGGGCAAAAAGATCGGCGAAAAACAGGCCGAATTGAACCGGCAGCGCAACGAATACCAGGATTTGTTCGAACGGGTTCCCTGCATCATTACGGTTCAGGACCGCAACTATAAGCTCATCCGATATAACAAAGAATTCTATGAAAAATTCCAGCCCAAGCCCGGCGACACCTGTTACGCCGCCTATAAAGGACGGAAGGAAAAATGCGTGATCTGTCCGGTTGAAAAAACATTTGAAGACGGTCTGTCGCATTTCAGCGAGGAAAGAGGATTCAACAAGGATGGGACCGCCACCCACTGGATTGTCAATACATCTCCGATCAAAAACGATAAAGGCGAAATTGTGGCCGCCATGGAGATGAATCTCGATGTGACCCAGACAAAATTACTCGAGGAAGAACTCGAAAAATCCGAGAAAAAATATTACGCCATATTTGATAACATCCCCAATCCGGTTTTTGTTCTGGATATGGATACCCTTGAGATCCTGGACTGCAACGGCAGCGTAGAAGGGGTTTACGGATATAAAAAGGAGGAGATGATTAAAAGTTCCTTTTTAGAGCTGTTCATGCCGGACGAACAGGATCACTATAAGGTAATGATAAAAACGACTTCCGTCATAAACCAGGCCAGACACCTGAAAAAAAATGGCGACTCACTTTTCGTCGATATCCGGACATCACCGTCTGAATATCCCGGAGAAAAAGTATATATCGTAACGACCAGCGATATTACGCAGCGACTCGAAACCGAACAGCAGCTCATACAGGCCAGCAAAATGGCTACCCTGGGCGAAATGGCCACCGGTGTGGCCCATGAGCTCAATCAGCCCCTTTCGGTGATTAAGACGGCGAGCCGTTTTTTTATGAAAAAGATTAATAAAAAAGAAAAGATAGAAGATGATATTCTGTTTGCCATGGCAGAGGAGATCGATACCTATGTCGATCGGGCCAACAAAATTATCAATCACATGCGACAATTTGGCCGCAAGTCGGATACCGCCCTGGAAAAGGTCCAGGTTAACGCGGTGCTGGAAAAAGCCTTTGGCATATTAGACCAGCAATTAAAAGTCAGGGGGATTGAAATTTTCTGGGATCTCGATCCGGATCTTCCCCTGATTCTGGCGGATCCCGACCGTCTGGAACAGGTTTTTATCAATCTGTTGATCAATGCGCGCGATGCCATCGATGCAAAGGGGCCGTCGCAACAGCCGCGAAAAGATGCCAAGAAAATTTCGATGAAAACCAGATCCGATGGCAAAGAGATTACCGTCGAGATCAGCGATACCGGACCGGGTATTGAGGATGCAATTTTAGAGCGGATATTCGAGCCTTTCTTTACCACCAAAAAAGTGGGGCAGGGTACCGGTCTGGGCCTTTCCATCAGTTACGGAATCATCAAAGATTGTAAAGGCAGCATCCAGGCGGTTTCCGGTAAAGGCAAAGGTGCCAGTTTTATTATGAAATTTCCGACTGTAAATGAAAACTAATGGAAAAGTCAATTTTACTCGTAGATGATGAAGAAGGCATTCGCAAGGTACTCGGCATTGCGTTAGCGGATTTAGGCTATAGGGTGCATACTGCCGAAAATGGCGCAGAGGCCCTGCGCATTTTTAAAGATGCGCAGCCGCCGATTGTGTTGACCGACATTAAAATGCCCGAGATGGACGGGATTGAACTTTTGCGTCGCTTAAAAAAGCTGAGTCCGGATACGGAAGTCATTATGATTACCGGACACGGCGACATCGATCTGGCCATTAAAAGCGTTAAATATGAAGCCACCGATTTTGTCACCAAACCCATTAACGATGAGGTCCTGGAAATCGCTTTAAATCGGGCGCAGGAACGAATTGCCATGCGCCAAAAACTCAATGACTATACACAAAACCTTGAACAGCTTGTCGAAGACAAAACCCGGAAACTGGTTGAAGCCGAACGGCTGGCAGCCGTGGGACAGACGGTGGCAGGGCTGTCTCACGCCATTAAGAATATTACCGGGGGCTTAAAAGGGGGCGCCTTCGTGCTGGAAAAAGGCATCGAACTCGGCGACCAAAAGTATCTGTTGCAGGGCTGGGAAATGATCAGGGGCAATGTCGATAAGATCACCAACCTGTCTTTGGATCTGCTTAATTATGCCAAAGCGACCGATTTGAATGTTCAGGCCTGTGATCCCAACCAGCCGGCTCAGGAAGTCGTTGATCTGATGCGCCCCCGGGCGCAGAAGCATGGAATCGATCTGGTCAGCGATTTTTCTCAGAACCTTAACCCCTGCCAGTTCGATTCGGATCTCATTTGCCGCTGCCTGCTGAATCTGGTAACCAATGCCATCGATGCCTGTGTCAATGATAATTCCGATACCCCGGACAAAATGGTGACCGTTCGCACCCAAAAAACGCGCGGCTGGGGAGTTGAATACCAGGTAATTGACAACGGCTGTGGAATGAACAGTAAGATTAAGAAGAATATTTTTAAACGTTTTTTTTCGACCAAGGGATCTGAAGGTACCGGCATCGGGTTGATGATCACCAAGAAAATAATTGACGAACACGATGGCGAGATCGAGGTCGAAACTAAAGAAGGCACCGGAACCTCATTTTTAATGAGGATACCCGCAAGACCGAAGGGCAAAAAGCGCTGATTGGCGTAGAAAGAGCTGCGCTTCGCTCACAATTGGAATGATCGGCACGAAGTGAAGCTTTAGCGCTATGATTGAATACTGGAACATTGGGGTCTGCATTGCATCGCTTTGAAAAATAGCATGGATGATCTTCTCATAAAATATCGGCAACTGGGTGACATTTTCGATACTTTTTCAATGGGTATGATGGTGGTCGCTGCGGATCGCAAAATCGTTTCTTTGAATCATTCAGCCGAAATAATTACAGGGTACAATGAATCGGATTTGTGCGGAGAACACTGCCACAAGCTGCTGCTTGATCCGCTGTGCAGCGGAAGATGTCAGTTTTTAGAAGCAGTTGAAAATGGCCATGAAACCGAGAGTGTCGATTTTGAGATCATCAATCAAAGTAATGCAAAACAGAGCATCACCCGGATCGTGTCGCCCATTTATGGCCCGGACAATACGCCTTTGGGGTGTATCGAAGTCTTTCAGGACCATTCCGTTTTCAAAGATCTGCTTGAACGCGTCAGGCATGATGATCGCCGTCTAAAAATCATTCTGGACAACCTTGATATCGGGGTTTTGACCGTGGATCGCGGCGGCCATATCACTTTCTTTAACAATCGGGCCGAAACCATTACGGGATTCAGCAGGGGAGATGTTTTGGGAAAATCCTGCGGCATCCTATTTGGCCAAACATCCAGTCGCGACATGTTGCTTTTTAAAGAAACCATCGCCGATGGACAGGCGCGTTCGAGTACCGCAGGTGAGATCCAGACCCGTGAAAGGCAAGTGATTCCGATGCGCGCGAATTATATCGCGCTTAAAAATGAAGATGGGCGCATCGTCGGTGGTCTGGCAACCATTTCCGATTTATCGTTGAAGTATCAATTTAACAGCGAAATAAAAGGTCGCTATACATTCTATGATATGGTGGGCAAGGATCCGGCGATTCAGAAAATTTTTGAAATTGTGCCCGTTTTGGCTTCAAGCGACGCCACCATCCTTATCGAAGGCTCTACCGGAACCGGAAAAGATGTCCTGGCCAAAGTCATTCACAACGCCAGTAAACGTTCCAATAAGGCGCTGGTCAAAGTGAACTGCGCGGCACTGCCCGACAATCTTCTTGAATCAGAGATGTTCGGCTATGTTAAAGGCGCCTTTACCGGGGCAGAAAAAGATAAACCGGGCAGATTTCAGGAAGCTGACGGCGGGACCATTTTTCTGGATGAAATCGGAGATCTGCCGTTATCCTTGCAGGCGAAGCTGTTGCGGGTGCTGGAAGACAAGGAATTTTATCCTTTGGGTGGCCGGAAAATCACAAAAGTGGATGTGCGTATCATTTCGGCGACCAACCAGAACCTGGAACAATTGGTTAAAGAAAAGCGCTTTCGTGAAGATCTTTTCTACCGGCTGAATGTGATGCGCTTGGACCTGCCCCCGTTAAAGGATCGCAAAGGTGACCTGCCGCTTTTAATCTCCCATATTTTGAAGCGTTTGTGTGCCACGCGGGATACAATGGTCGAAAAATTTTCCAACGATGCTTTAGAAGTGCTCTTAAATTACGATTATCCCGGAAACATCAGAGAACTGGAAAACATTATCGAGCATGCCTTGATCGTCTGTCAGGATAAAATTATTGAACGACATCATCTGCCCCTTTCGCTCCAGGGAGGTGTTTCAGCGCCGTTGCTTGCGGGAGACGAACGACTGTTTGAAAAAGAAATCGAATTCAGCGAGAGAAACATCATTTTAGATATGCTGCGGAAAAATAACTGGAATAAAGGCAAAACCGCTGCCGCCCTCGATATCAACCGGACCACCCTGTGGCGCAAAATGAAAAAATACAATATTTCCTATTAATTGCGGTACTCTCGGCTGAATCATCGCCAGGTCCAATAAAATCGGCGAGTTTTTTGTGATGATGCAGTTTTTGCATCATATGTTGCACAATTGTTTCAAACTGCCTTCCCGTGTTCACACATGACCCGATTAATATTTATAAGATACTAGAATTATATATATTTTTAAAATATAAGTTTAAGCCTGTTGGATTTGGCACTGAGCTAAAGTCTCTTTATCAATTATAAAATGTTTCATATTTGCAACAAACATTTCCTTCCTAAAATGCATTCCCTAGACTAAATTCATTTTTAACCATTTAAAATTATTATAAATATTTTTACATATGGCCGGAAAAACCGTTTTGGCACGGTTGATGCTCTATGTGTTGGTGAGGATTGATCTAAGGGGATGATTCCCCGGGAACAATAAACCTGGTTTTTTGCAAACGAGAAACCGCCATGAATGCCGTCACACTAAAAAAGGATGGCGCCATTAACCTTAACGGCAAAACAGTGAGATCTGACGCGCTTGAATACCTCAGCTTTCAGATAGCGCTTGAAAAGGGGTACACCCTGAGAAGTTTCTTTAAGATGCTGGATAAATATACACTGTTTGCAAAGCTGAATGATTTTTTCCCCACCTATACAAAGCAGTACCATAGCTGTGCGGAACAGGGGTGCAAAACCGGTTTACTCGATTATCTTGAATTCGGCAAAACGGTCGAGATGATCGGCGCACCGGATAAGCGCTTGGAGATATATAATGCCCTTTTTGGCATCCACGCAAGCGAGGCAACTGAGATTAAGTCCATGCAGCTTGACAGTTTGCTGGATTTACCGCTCAAGCTCGGTCGGCTTAAACACATCGTTTTCGGAGATCGTGTCGACATCTTCGAGTTTGATACGGTATACACGCTTTTTGAATTGATCGATGGGATTGGCTGGGAACTCAGTTTTCACGCCACCCCCGAACATTGCGAGCTAAGGAGGTAGACGATGTTTAAAAAAATCCTTTTTGCGACGACAGCCTCACCCACCTGCGACAATGCCGCCAAAGTGGCCTTTGATCTGGAGCTGAAATGGGATGCAAAGCTTTATGTCTTTCATGTACTCGGTATCCCGAGTCGCGGGTATAGTCCGTTTGTTACCGATGTGAGAACCGGCGAGATCATGGAACCGGATCCGGACTACATCGCGTGGGTTAAAGAAGAGATGAAAAATACCTACGACACGTTGCTGGCTGACAGTGAAAACGCTGTTATCGAAGCGGCTGTCGGCGTTCCTTATCGAGAAATCTTAAGAAAGGCCCGCAAGGAAGACATTGATCTTATCATTATGGGATCCCACACGCGTCAGGAGGATATCGGTGCCACCCGCTACCGCAACATCGTCGGCAGTACCATGCAGCGGGTTGCCAAGTCCGCCCGCTGCCCTGTGGTGATCATCAGCCGGCCCTGCACCACCTGCTGGAAACTGTTTTCCAACATTGTTTTCGGAACCGATTTCTCCAAAGCCTCTGATTATGCCTATAAGTGGGCTTACCGCTTGGCCAAAGAAGTGGGCGCCAAGCTGCATCTTTTCCATGCCTGCGATCTCAACACCTCCGCAACCGGGGTGTCCATAGAGCAATCAGAGATTGAAGATCAGATCGCCAAAGCAAAAGAGAAAATTGAAAAGCGCTATATATCCAAGATGAACGGCTATGACAATTATGAAATGGAAGTCCGCGAAGGTATTCCGTATGTCGAAATATTGAAGTTTGCCCGTGAGAAGACAGGGGATCTGATTGTCATGGCGCACCATACCAGGGAAGTTGACCCTGAAAAAGCGGTATTAGGGAGCACAGTTGAACAGGTCGTTCTGCGATCGGCCTGCCCGGTGGCAAGCGTAAATCATCCTGACAAAGTCGCTGATTTCTAATATTTGACGTCAAAAAAGGCTGCTGTCGGCGACGGAGTTTTTACATGAAAAAGAAAACGGTTCTGATCGTAGAAGATGAATTGGATATGAGAATCTTCATATCCACCCTGCTTGAAACCAGCGGATATCAACCGGTCATGACCAAAGATGGAAAAGAGGGCATGCGCAAAGCCAGGGATGTGGGCCCGGATCTGATCATTTTAGATGTGATGATGCCCGGAGAAGGCGGAGTTCAGATGTACCGCCAGCTGAAAACGGATAAAAATTTGTGTCATATCCCGGTGATCATGCTTTCGGCCGTCGCCAAAAAAACATTTTCGCATTATTTAAATATGATCAACGCTCGCCTGAAGGATCCCATCTCGGATCCTGAAGCCTATATTGAAAAGCCGCCGGAGGCCGAAGATTTGCTGAATATGACCGCCACCCTGATCGGGTAACGGAATTGAATTCAACCGGGACAACAACGGATGGTAACCGGTAATGTTCCGGAGGCAAGTCCGGTAAACTTAGTAACATGGGAACGGGAGTCAAACCAATGAAAACGAACAGAGACTGGAATTGGGAAATCGGTAACAGAGAAATTTCGGATATCACGCAGTGGCAGAATCAGTTTAACTGGGTCGAGGAGCCCTATGCGAGTCCGGACGGTGAAAAAATAGCGGCCATCGTTAACCTGGCCGAAGGCGAGTTCAATGTCTGTGTTAACGGTGATACCTGGGAGACGGCTTTTGAAAAAATCTGGCATCTGCGGTTTGCCCCCGATGGGCGCTTGACCGCCCTGGTGTCGGAAACGGGTGAATGGACGGTTGCGGTAGACGGGACGCCCTGGGAAAATAAATTCGGCTACGTGTATAACCCGATGTTTAGCCCGGACGGTAAAAACATTGCGGTCGCGGTTCAGCAGGATATGGCTTATGGCATGGCCTTAAATGATGTTGTTTGGGAAGAAACATTTGCCAATATGACCAATCCAGCTTTAAGTCAGGATGGCAGCCAAACGGCTGCCGCGGTTCAAGTCGCAAATTTCGGTGAAGGCGAAATCCATAAATTCCAGGAGGGCGCCTTTACCGCTGCCCTCGACGGCAAAGCCTGGGACACGAAATTTGTCAATGTCTGGAAAATGGCCATCAGTACCGATGGCCAGAAGCTGGCGGCCGAGGTTCGGCTGAACCTCTATGATTATACGATTGCCGTAAACGGTAAGCCCTGGGAGCAGACCTTTGGTTGTGTCTGGGAACCCATCTTTCATCCGCAAACGGGTGCCGTCATCGCACCTGTAAGGACCGGCGGCAAGTGGTTTTTGGCACAGGACGGCCAAATCATCTGGGATCGAGACTTCGTGCAGCTCTGGCACGCGATGATCAGCGCCAACAGTTCCACGCTCGCGGCCATCGTCGCGCCCAAATATGGTAAATGGACCGTCGCTGTCGACGGCGAACCCTGGTCCGTTTCATTTGACGATTTGTTGATCGATGCCGTGTTCAGTCCGGACGGCAACCGTATCGCAGCGGTGGCCAAAAATGGTGAGAAATGGATGATGGTCGTCGATGGTAAGGTCTGGAAGAACACTTTCGATGGGGTCTGGCAGCCGGTCTTCAGTTCCGACAACGAAGCGGTTGCCGTCAAAATCGAAAGAAACGGCAAATACAGTATCGCCGTAAATGATCATTTATGGGATCAAGAATGCGATGCGATCTGGGATCCCGTATTTAGCCCTGAAGGCGATCGAATTCTTCTGCGGACCTTAGCGGACGGCATTTACAGCCGGCATGTCATATCTGTCAAAGAAATTTTACGCTGAAAAGGGGGTTTCATGCAAAGTTTATATAATTTTGTGAGCGGTCCGCTGGTCTGGCTGGCCTGTATCATTTTCATCGGCGGCTGCCTGTACCGGCTGATCACCTTGATCGTACTGGTCCATAAGAAAGAAAAATTTATCTACTCCTATATGAGCTGGAAATACAGTCTGCGCTCTATTGTTCATTGGAGCACGCCGTTTGCCACCGAGAATATGCGCAGACATCCGGTCATGACGATTGTCGCCTATCTCTTTCACATCTGCCTGATCCTGACCCCCATTTTTCTTCTGGCGCATGTGACGCTCGTGGATGAATCCTGGGATCTGAGCTGGTGGACCCTGCCCGACGCACTGGCGGTAATCATGACCGTGATTGTGATTGGGGCCTGTGTGTTTTTTCTGGTGCGGCGACTGGTTAATCCGGAGGTTCAGTATGTCACGTCGGCTTCGGATTATATCCTGCTGGCGATCGTCGCGGCGCCGTTTATTACCGGGTTTTTAGTGTACTATCAGTGGTTTGGATATCAAACCCTTTTGATTCTGCATATCCTTTCAGGAGAAATCATGCTGGTGGCCATTCCCTTTACGCGTCTGAGTCACATGCTGTTTGCCCCGTTGACCAGGGCGTATATGGGGTCGGAATTCGGAGGTGTCAGACATGCCAGGGACTGGTGATGGAAATGCGGGCTAGAATTTATTTGTTTTGGTGCGGGCAAGAAAGCCGTAAATTCGAGAATCATTGAGAACCTTTTGAATATCGAATGTCGAACAAGGAATATCGAACCGCAGAAGGTATAGCCCTTATTTGAATTTTCAATACTTCGACATTCATTATTCCTTGTTCGGTGTTCTGCGGTTCGACTAAAATATCTTAAAAAAAGGAATTTAGATCATGGCTGAGGCTGCAAAACAAGTTGAAAAGAAGAAGGAATTGGATCAAGGTCTGGAAGTTGGCACCCAGAACCTTACCGAGGAACGAATTGAAAAGGTGATCAACCGCGTTTTAAAGGGTGAATCCGGCGCACGCCTTAAAGCCTATGTCGATACCTGTATCCACTGCGGTCTGTGCTCCGAAGCCTGTCATTATTACCTCTCTCACGATAATGATCCCCACTATTCACCGGTGGGCAAAGTCAAGCAAACCCTGTGGAAGATGTTAAAAAACAAGGGCAAGGTCAAGGCCGATTTCATCAAAAGCGCATCTGAAATTGCAGCCACCCAGTGCAATCTCTGTAAGCGCTGCGCCATGTACTGTCCCTTCGGGATCGACATCGCCTATATGATACTCACCGTGCGCCGAATCTGCCATTTGCTCGGCGTAACACCGCTTTATATTCAGGATACGGCTCACAGCCATGCGGTCACGATGAATCAAATGTGGGTCAAAGATGATGAGTGGCCTGATACCTTGCAGTGGCAGGAAGAAGAGGCCCAGGCGGAGATACCCACCCTGCGGATTCCCCTTGAAAAAGAAGGGGCCGACATCATGTATTCGGTCATCGGGCCGGAGCCCAAATTTCAGGCCCAGCTAATTTACCAGGCCGCCGTCATAATGGATGTGGCCGGGGTGAACTGGACGATGCCGGCTACCCCGGGATGGGACAACAGCGACATGGCCATGTTTACGGGGGATAATGAAATCATGGGGCGTGTCAAACGGGCCCATTTTGAAACCGCCATCAGATTAAGGGTCAAAAAGATTGTCATGGGCGAATGCGGCCATGCCTTTCGCTCGGTTTATGACGTGGGAAACCGCTGGCTGGGCTGGCGCATGCCCCCGATTCCGATTGTGCATGCCATCGAATTTTTTTATGATTTGATCAATGAAGGCAAAATCTCGATCGCCAAAAAACTTGAAGAGCCCGTTACTCTGCACGATCCATGTAACGTGGTTAGAGGCGGGGGATTGGCCGAAAAAGCCCGCTATGTCGTCAATGCCATCTGTGAGGAGCTGGTCGAGATGCACCCCAACCGCGAACACAATTACTGCTGCTGTGCCGGGGGTGGGGTCATCAATTGCGGGCCGCCTTACAAAACAACGCGGATAAAAGGCAACCGCATTAAGGCAGAGCAGCTATTCGCGGCCAAGTCCAGAGGCGCCAAAATACTGATTGCCCCATGCCATAACTGTCACAGTGGCCTCGAGGATATCAACCACCACTATGGGCTCGGCCTGAAGATTAAATTTATCGGTGATATTTTGTATGACGTTATGGAAAAACCAACATTATAAAGGTTCAGGGTTCAGGGTTGACGTCAGACCCGAAGCCTCGATTCATTAACCCGGAACCACTGAACCTTTAGACCCTGAAACTATTAACCTTTACAACAAATGGAGACCATAAGATGAAAAAAGGGATATTCCTCCTGATTGCTACTCTGCTCCTAGGTGTTTTGCTGATACCGGCATTCTCACAGGAAGATATGGCGGTGGTGGATAGTGAGGGTTTTAACAAAAAACAGCGTCCCCCGGCGGTCTTTCGACATGATGAGCACAACGAAACGGCTTCGATAGAAGAATGCAATGAATGCCATCATGTTTATGAAGACGGAGAGAAAATTGCAGATGAGTCTTCGGAAGATCAGCGTTGTTGGGAATGTCATGAAGAAAACGACCTCGGCAACCAGCCGGGTCTGAGAAAAGCATTCCATACGAACTGCAAAGGCTGCCACCGCCAGAACAAGAAAGGCCCTATCATGTGCGGCCAATGCCATGTCAGAAATTAGAAGTTATTTGTTATTGGTTAATTGTTCGGAAGGAAAAAAGTCGGATGATATTTATCTTCAATTATCAAATTCTAATAATGAATAACAAATAGCTATTAACTCCGGATCGAGTGTTTGCGCTCGATCCGGCCCGAAAGTGAGGAAAGCCATGCCCAAAAAGATCTTGATCATTGATGATGATCCGGTGGTCGTCAAATATCTTACGGCTGTATTTAGCGACAACGGTTATGCGACCTGCAGTGCCACCAGCAGCATGGAAGGCTTGGATGTTGTTAAAAAGGAAAAACCGGATCTGATTTGCCTCGATTTGCAAATGCCGGGTGAGTGGGGTCCCAGATTTTACCGCAAGCTTCGAAAGGACAAAGAATTCAAGGACATCCCGATCGTCGTCGTCAGCGGGATCGACGGCGACCATGCCATTAAAGATGCGGTGGCATTTGTTAAAAAGCCATTTGATCCGGAAAAATTGATCGGAATCGTCAAAATGACGATTGGTTAAGCATTTCGGTTGACGCGACCAGCTGTATGAATTTATAATAATCGACAATTATGGATAAGAAATTATTACTTGTCGATGACGAAGAAGGTATACGTAAAGTCCTTGGCATATCTCTATCTGACAGCGGGTATACGGTTTTTTCCGCTGAAAATGGTGAAGAAGCCCTCAAAATCTTCCGCAAAGAAACCCCGCCGATCGTCCTGACCGATATTAAAATGCCGGGCATGGACGGCATCGAACTCCTGCAAAAAATAAAGCATGCAAACCCCGATACCGAAGTCATTATGATTACCGGCCATGGGGATATGGAGCTGGCCATAAAAAGCCTCAAGTATCAGGCCGTTGATTTTGTCACCAAGCCGATCAACGATGATGTTTTGGAAATTGCGCTCAACCGGGCACATGAAAAAATTCGTATGCGACAGCAGCTGCGGGAATACACCGAGAATCTTGAGGCCCTGGTGCGGGAAAAATCAGCAAAATTGATCGAAATTGAGCGGCAGGTTGCCGTCGGACAGGCGGTCGAGGGATTATCTTCAGCCATGCGTAATATTGCCGGGGACCTCGAAGGCGGCTTAACCTACTTCAACGAAATGCCGTGCTTTGTATCGGTTCACAATTCAAAATTAAAGATTGTGGCCATAAATCCCTTATATAAGGAACGGCTGGGCGATAAAGTGGGTCGTAACAGCTGGGATGTATATGCCCCCAAAACCGGCGCCAAGTTCAGATGCCCTGCTGAACAGACATTTAAAACCGGCAAGGGCCAGCGGACCAAAGCAACCATTAAAACTTCAAACGGCGATAAGGCCCCGGTCATTGTTCACACCGCACCGATTCGCAATCAGGAAGGTAATATCGAATTGGTTGTAGAGATATCGGCCGATATTACCGAAGTCAAACGTTTGCGGGAAGAATTGCGCCGCACCCAGCAACGTTACCAGCAGCTTTTTGATGAGGTGCCCTGTTATATCTCGGTACAGGATAGACAGTTTCGGCTGACGGCAGCGAACCGGCGTTTTAAGGAAGATTTTGACGTCGAAGACGGCGCCTTTTGTTATGAGGCATACAGACATCGGGACGAACCCTGCCCCAACTGCCCGATCGCCAAAACATTTGAAGACGGGCAATCCCACCAGGCCGAGATGGTGGTGACCTCCAAAGCCGGCAAGAAGTACAATGTGTTAATCTGGACCGCGCCCTTGCGAAATACCGTCGGAGAAATCACCCATGTCATGGAGATGTCCACCAACATCACCCAGATTCGCCAACTCCAGGATCATCTGTCATCATTGGGTTTGAAAATAAGTTCGATATCCCACGGAATCAAAAGCTTGCTGGCGGGTCTGGACGGCGGGGTGTATCTGATGGATACCGGTTTTGAAAAAGAAAAACCGGAAAGGATTAAAGAAGGTTGGGACAGTGTAAAAACCATTCTCAGCCGTATTCGCAAACTGGTTTATGATATTCTGTTTTTTGCCAAGGAAAGAGAACTTAAATGGGATCGGGTCGATGTCTTAAGCTTTGTTGATGATGTGGCCGCGACGGTTGAGCCTAAGATAAAGGCCAAAGGAATCGAGTTTGTCCGTAACTTTGATTCGGCTTTAGGTGCGATTGACATCGATGCCGGCGTTATGCGGCTGGCCTTGATCAATATCTTGGAAAATGCGTTGGATGCCTGTATCGATGATAAAACCCCGAAATCTCACAAGATCGTCTTCGATGTTCATCAGAATGAAGCGCAGATTGTTTTTGACATAAACGACAACGGAATCGGGATGGACCGCGAAACCCGTGAAAATTTATTTACCTTGTTTTTTTCATCAAAAGGCAACAAGGGAACCGGACTGGGGCTTTTTATTGCCGACAAAATTATTGATCAACACGGCGGTAAAATCAGCGTTGAATCAAAATCCGGTCGCGGATCAAGTTTTAAGATTTCGATTCCGAAGCGAATCCCGGAATCTGTAAAAGCGACTTCTGAAAAACCTGCATCAAAGTAACTTTAGGTGATACGATGGAAAAACCCTTAAAATTTTGCACGCCCGGCTCCTGGCATATCTTTTAGGTTTTGCCGGGAGCTGCCATTATCACAGCGCACTTGCAATTGAACGCTTAATGCTGAACCCTCTGCGGATTTCTGGTCGGATTAAAGCAAATTATAATTAAACCAACAACATGTATTCACCAGGAAAGGGGGGGTAAGAATGGCTAAAATGTCAAAATTCATGGTCACCCATATTAATCCCGATATTCCTTGGGAAAAAGTGGAAGAGAACTGGGCAAAACTGGCGCAGGTGGAATCAGCGACATGGATACGAACCTGCTTTAATAAAGAAAAAGGTATCCGATATTGCGTCTGGCTTGCTCCGAGCGAAGACACCTTGAAGTCGATATTTTCTGAACTCGACATACCCTGGGACGCCATGCTGGAAGTTGAAGAAACTGTTCCGGATCTATGGGGCAAGAAATGGGAAGAACATTTGGAGGCTGAAGCCTCTGCAGACACACTGGGTTTCTAAATTATACCAGCAGTTGATCGGTCTTCGGTATCTGGCCTTCGAATAACTTATCTAACGATATATCGCAGAAACTAAGCCCGGCACGTATGGCCGGGCTATTCTCTTGTTTGAGGAACTGAAGCGATGAAACTTACCGACATTGCACCATTAAAAACATGGATTGAACTCGAAAAGAAAATCAATCAACGCTCCGGTCTGAATGCTTCTGTATTTAATGTCGACGGGGTGCGCATTACGGATTTTAAACGCTGGGCCAACAAACTCTGTCCGGTCATCAAGGCTGATAAAAAGGGCCAGGACTACATTTGTGCTGTTGCCCATCAAAATATAGCCGCCCAGGCGCAACGGTCGCATAAAGCAGTCGTCGCCGAATGCGATGCCGGTTTGATGAAACTTGTGGTTCCCATTTTTGTCGATGGTGAATTTTTGGGAGTCGCCGGTGGCTGCGGTTATATCGCGGAAAATGGTGAAGTCGATATGTTTATGATCAGCAAAACCACCGGGATCGCAGAAGAGAAACTAATGGATCTATCTGATGACATTCCGGTCATGACGCCGGAACAGGCAGAATCACACACCCGTTTTATCCAGGTTGAAATCGAACAAATTCTAAAAGAATATGAAAGCAGTTTATAATTGGCTTGGATTTCATGCTGAAAGGATATCGAAATGGCTCTAATGACGCCGGATCAGTTTGAAGAGAGTCTGAAATTGATGAAACCAAGGGTATTTATGAATGGGAAACGGGTAGACAATATCCTGGAGAATAAAAATACCCGCACGGTGGTGGAAGCGAATAAGGCCAGCTATGCATGGGCATTGGATCCAAAATATGAGCATATCATGTCCTGTTATTCCCCGCTCATAGACGATCGGGTCAACCGATACACCCACTTGAGTGCCAGTATTGAAGATCTGGTTAAAAAGGCTGAAGCGGGTACGTTTACTGCTGAAATGCTGGGAACGTGTATTTATAGGTGTGTTGGGTATGATGCTTTTCATTCCCTGGCCAGTACGTGCTGGGAGATGGATAAGGATTTGGGCACGCAATATCATTCCCGCTTTATGGACTACCTTAAGATGGTACAGCAAAAAGATCTCTCTGTCGCCGGTGCCCTTACCGAACCGAGGGGAAAACGCAACCAGAAGACGTTGGACTGGCCTGACCCGTATCTTTCGTTAAAGCTGGTGGGAAAAAATAAAGACGGTATCTTTGTGCGTGGGGCTAAAATAAATATCAGCGGAGCCTTTGCCAGCCATGAACTGGTGGTTTTGCCCCAGGCGGCCCATTTCAAGGGCGAGGGGGAGTATGCGATCGCATTTGCGACGCCCACCGATGCAGATGGTATTACCTATGTATGTCAGTATTCACCATACTCTGCGGAGAGGGATTTAGCTGATGATCTTGCAGAACTTGGAAATCCGGTCTTCGGGCAGAGAGAGACGTCTATGGTCATTTTTAATGACGTTTTTATTCCTTGGGAGCGCGTTTTTCACTGCGGCGAATACGATTATTCTTTAAAACTCGTGAGCCGATTTGCCAAAACTCACCGGATGACCTGTGGCGGCACATGCAAAGTCGGATTCATGAATCAGATCATAGGGGCCTCCAAATTGGTCCAGGAATACAAGGGACTTGAAAAGGCCACCCATATTAATGATCAGTTGATGGAGATGGTCGTCTTGCGGGAAACAGGGCGCGCCTGCGGGTTGGCCTCCGCTACCGAGGGTGCGGAAGAACCCCCCGGGTCGGGCGTTTTTTTGCCCGATGAACTCATGAGTAACGTTGCCAAATTAAATATCTGCAATGCCTTTTGGCGGGTTATGGCTTTGGCCGGCGACATCGGAGGTGGGTTGGTTGTCACCATGCCTTCCCTCAAAGAATTGAAAAATCCTGAAGTTAAAGATTATGTAGAGGAGTTTTACAGTTTCGGTTCGGATGTGCCCACCGAAAATATTATGAAAGTCCACAAACTCCTGCAACACTGGACGGCGGGGCAGCATGGCGTCGCCACGTGGCACGGTGCCGGACCGGTTATGGCCAACAAGATCATGCTGCAAAGAGTGATTAATTACGAGCATGATAAAAACCTTGTCAAGCAAACATTGAATCTGAAAGAAAAAAAGCGTAAGCTTAAATCATAATTTTAACCCCCCGCATCGGAAAAGGAATCCGCTCAAAGCGGATTCCTTTTTTTGCTTTTTAGATATTGTCAGAACCCCTCAAAAGCGGTACGAATATAACCACCAAAACCACCCGGTTTCTCAATTTCACGCATTAAAAAATAAGGACAACGAATTGGCGATTCCAGGCAATTTATTGACCACCGCCATGGCGGTCATGCCGCATACCGATGTTGAGCGTGCCCTCGAGGTCGCCTTATCACTGGATGTGCCGTTCTGGCCCCAGTTGCCCAACACCAGTTATTATGAAGATATGTATGTGCAGGCGGCCGAGCACTTCCCGGGCATTGTGCTGGATATGGAAAACCGGACCCTGAGGTTCTCGCTGGAAAAATTTATCGATGAACTCGAAGAAACCATGGCCCATTTTGAAGAGCCGCCATACTTCGATATCAGTGAAACCTATTCGGTTGTCTATCACCGCTTTTTATCCCTGAATCTAACGGATCGCCCGGCCATCCGGGGGCAGCTCGAAGGCCCGATCAGTTTCGGGTTTAATATCCTCGATCAGGATGAACGCCCGATTCTGTTTGATGACACGGTGCGGCCCTTTATGCTGGAATTTTTAGCCAGGCGCATCAATGTCCAGCTGGCGCGTCTCAAAACCCTCAACCCAAATGCCTTTATGTTTGTGGACGAACCCGGGTTGCAGTTTCTTTTTTCGGCCATGGCCGGCTATGGGGATGTGAAGGCCAAAGAAGACCTGGATCTGTTTTTTTCCATGGTGGATCGACCGCGCGGCATTCATCTGTGCGGCAATCCGGACTGGGATTTTTTGCTGGGCCTGGATCTTGAGATTTTATCGATGGATATTTACACCAACGCAGAGATTTTTTCTTCCTATGCAGCATCGATTCAGCGTTTTATCGAAAAGGGCGGTGTACTCGTCTGGGGAATTGTGCCCACCGGCACGGAATTTTTTGACAAAGAAAGCGATGATTCTTTGATCGCTCAGATGGAAAGTGTCTGGCAAATTCTGGGCAAAAAGGGCATCGATATTGAACACCTGCTGACAAAAAGTCTGCTTTCTCCGGCCACCTGCTGCTTGGTCAACGCGGATAAAGAAAAAACGGTCGAAAAAGCATTTGCATCGATTCAGCATCTATCAAAAATATTAAAAGAAAAATATCGTCTTTAAATATAACTCTCCAAATTTCCTTCCAGTTATGTTGACCTCAGGAGTTTGCACGAATGCATTGATTTTTTGATTAAATATGATAAGCATAATCCCGGGGGCATCATCAATTAAAAGCTTCATCAATAAGCGACAATGATTGTATGCGTAATATTGTCGGGATTAAACACAACCTAAAATGAGCGTTTCAAATTTAAAAATGGGGGACATTTTTTATTCTTAAGGGATTCCATCGTTTTAATTTTTTAAATTTGAAACCCCACGGGGGATTGCCGATCTTACCGCATCTACTGCGTCAGATGCCGTCCCGCATAGTTCACTATAGCGGAACGACATCTTCCTTGTACCTGCGGCAACCTCGACAATCGCTCAATTTAGGCACGACGGTTTGACTTTGGTTACAAACCCCAAACTTAAAAAGGAGGAATTATGAAAGGAACACGCATTTTTGTGATTATGGCCCTGTGTATCGTGCTGGCGGTTCCGCTTTCCGCGACAGCGGAAACATGGAAGCCGGACAAACCCATCAAACTAATTGTTCCCTGGGGTGCCGGCGGTTCCACCGATCAGGTGACCCGGGTGTGTGCCGGTGAACTGGAAAGCGCGCTGGGCCAGAAGATTGTGGTTGTAAACCAGCCGGGAGCTTCCGGATCGATCGGGACCAAAAATACGCTTGATGCCCCCCGTGACGGATACACCTGGACCTCCGGCGCGGCCAAGGACCTGGGAACCTATCAGGTGCTGGGTATGATCGATACAAGTATCCGTGACTGGAACCTGTTTTTGAACATATCCCTGCCCCAGGTAGTCGCCGTGCGGTCCGACGCCCCCTATAAATCATTTGATGATCTGCTGGCGGCCTTTAAGGCCAAATCCGGTAAAATTACGGTTTCCTCAGCCGGTATCAATTCGGCCGGTCATTCCGGAATCGAAACAATCAAAAAGTATACCGGAATTTCCTACAAGCACATCACCTATGATGGCGGAAATCCGGCCGTGATCGCCGTCGTCGCCGGTGAAGCCGAGGTCGTCACCCAGCTGTCTTCGGAAGAAACCGATATGCTCAAAGCCGGGAAGCTGCGGGCTCTGGCCGTACTGGATGACAACCCGCTTGACATCAAAGGTTACGGGACCGTACCACCGATTACCAAATGGATCCCCGAATTCAAGGGCGCTCCCATTTATTTCGGTATCTTCATCCCCAAAGGCGTTCCGGATGATGTCATCCAAACGCTGGGAAATGCCTGGGATAATGTGATCCTGAAATCCGATCGGCTCAAAGAATATGCCGCCGGCCGCGGTGCGGTTTTTGCACCTTCCTGGGGAGATGAAGCCCAAAAACGGGCTTTTCCCAAAATTCAGGAAGACGCCTGGTTGAAGTGGGATAGCGGACAGGCCAAAGTACAACCGGATAAGGTCGGCATCCCCAAGCCTTAAATTACGGATAGGCACGCTTCCGGCAGGATGCCGAACCGGCATCCTGCCGAATTTTTTAACTCACTCTCGCCGGAGTAATTGAATGAAACAGGAAAACATGCCCCGGGCGGATTTCGTGGTCTCCATCCTGCTCATGGGCTTTGGCGTCTGGGTTGTCCTTCATTCCCTGCACATGCCGCGGTTTAAAGAGCTCAGTGCCGATCCCCTGTCGGTTCCCGGCATTGTGCCCGGGATTCTCGGAACCGTAATCTTTATTTTGAGCCTGGTTGTGTTCATCCGGTCCCTGACCCGCAAAGGGTATCATCTTGGACTCAACCGGCAAACACTGAAGAATTTCTTCCAGGACACATCATCACAGCGCATGCTTCTGACGATATTTATATGCATCGTCTACGGTATCTTTATGGTCGGCAGCATGAACTATTACACGGCAACATTTATCTTTGTCCTGGTGTTTATCATCCTTTTTCAATTTCGCGGCGGGCAGAGCATCGCCACCCGGGGAAAGATGGTGATGTTTGCTATCTTGCAGGCTGTACTGGCCGCCGGGATTGTGGGCGCCGTGTTTCGCTATCTGTTTTTGGTGGATCTGCCGTAAAAGCAAAGATTAGGTGGGGTATGTCATGATTGACGGGTTTTTGATGTTTTCCAAAGCCCTGTGGGGATTCGTGATCCAAAATCCGGTGATGATTTTGTACGTACTGGGCGCAACCCAGTTGGGGATCATTGTCGGCATGCTGCCCGGACTCACGGCTACCATGGGGGTCGCATTGATGACCACCCTGACCTTTAAAATGGAGCCGGATTCGGCCGTTTTAATTCTGGTGTGCATGTATGTGGGCGCTATTTACGGCGGCAGCCGCAGTGCGATCCTGCTCAATATCCCCGGCACACCGGCCAATGCCGCCACCGCGGTGGACGGACACCCGCTGGCGCGTCAGGGGCTGGCGGGCAAGGCCATCGGTATCGCCACAACGGGTTCTTTTCTGGGGTCCGTCATCGGGTTGCTGTTGCTGGCCTTTTTTACGCCGCTGATCGGCAATTTCGCCCTCAAGTTTAAATCGTTTGAATTCTTCTGGCTGGCCATTTTCGGCATCGTAATCTGTGGCAATTTAACCGCGCCCAAAGACCCTCTGAAGGGATGGATTGCGGGCTTTCTGGGTCTTTTCGTGGCCACCATCGGCATGGAACCCTATCATGCCTACCAGCGCTTCTCTTTCGGCTACATGGATTTATCCGGCGGGATTCACCTCATCCCGGCCATGGTGGGGGCTTTCGGATTCGCTGAAATTATCACGGTGATGAAACAGCCCAAGGTGGAAGTGGTCAAGGGCAAGATCGACCGTATCTTTCCGCGCTACAAGGACATCAGCAAATACTGGCGCAGTATCATCCGCTCCGGACTTGTCGGTACATTTATCGGTGCGATCCCGGGCGTCGGCGAGGACATCGCCGCCTGGACGTCCTACGATCTGGCTAAAACTTCGAGCAAAGAAGCGCATAAATTCGGCAAGGGCAGCATCGAAGGCTTGCTGGTCGCCGAAACCGGAAACAATTCAGCCGTGGCAGGTGCGATGATTCCCGTACTCTCGCTGGCGATTCCCGGGTCGGCCCCTGCCGCCGTCCTGCTGGCGGCCATGTTTATTCACGGCGTGCGTCCCGGGCCGCTCATCATGATTGAATTTCCCGAATTTGTCTACCAGGTGGTGGCCATGGTGCTTCTGGCCACGATAGCGATGTTTGTCTTGGGCCTGTTAATGGTCAGACCGCTGGTAAAGGTGCTGGCCATTCGCAGGGCCAGGCTCATGCCGGTGGTGTTCGTGCTCTGTGTCATTGGATCCTATGCCATTCAGGCCAGGCTGTTTGACATTGGTGTTATGGTCGTTTTCGGTATCATTGGCTATTTTATGCGGGAGATGGATTACCCGATCGCACCGATGGTGCTCGGCATTATTCTCGGAACCATCCTGGATAAAAACCTGATCCGCTCATTGATCATATCCGAGGGCAATCCGTTGTTTTTTTTCGAGAGTCCGATTTCACTGATTATTGCGATGGTGACGCTCTTCACGTTTTTTAGCCGTACCCTGTGGTTTAAAGCCTTAAAGTCAAAAATCAGCGATACCGTCAAATATAAGATCTTGCGGATCAGCCATCCGTCCGGGTAGTGCCCGGATCAGACGTTTTTTTAACATTCGCACTTAAGGCCGAAAAGGACTTCGCTCATGCATACCATTCTTATCCTCAACCCCGGTCATTTTCATGCCGCCCTCGTATTGCGTGAATCCCATCCGGCTTTATCGCGGAATATATACGTGTACTCGGAACAGGGGCCGGACCTGGATCGATTTCTGGACATGGTCAACGCCTTCATCAATCGAAAACAGAATCCGGTCGACTGGCGCATCCATGTTCATGCCGGCCGGGACTATCTCGAAAAGTTGATCGAAGAGAAAAAGGGCGACATCGTCGTTCTGGCGGGAAAAAATCATACGAAAATGGAACACATCGAAAAGCTGAAGCGTGCCGGTTTTTCCGTCCTGGCGGACAAACCGTGGGTGGTTTCCGCAGATACCCTTCCGTTGCTGCAAGCAGCTACGGAAGCTGAAAGGCCGTTGAGCATCGATATCATGACGGAACGTTTTGAAATCACCACCATTCTACAAAAGGATTTCCTGGCTGAAGAAGACGTGTTCGGGACGTCCCGGGTGGATACAGACGGCAGCCCGACCGTCTTTAAAGAAAGCATTCATCATCTTTATAAAATCGTCAATGACCAGCCTCTTGTGCGGCCTCCGTGGCATTTTGACATCAACGTGCAGGGGGAGGGTATCGTAGATGTCACCACCCACCTGGTGGACATGACCCACTGGATGCTGTTCCCCGGTGCGGCGATCGATTTCCAGGCAGATATCGAGCTGTTGCATGCCCGGCGCTGGGCCACGCTGGTTCCCCTGGACAAATTCAGCAAAATAACCGAACTGGATCATTTTCCGGAATCGATTCAAAATGATGTCAAAGCCGATGGGCTGCATTATTTCTGCAACGGTGAACTGGTTTATCGCGTCAAAGGGATTCCGGTCCACATCCGTGTGATCTGGAACCTGGAAATACCGGAAGGCGGCGGGGATATGCATGCGTCTGTTATCAAAGGCACGCGATCCGATCTGATGATTCGGCAGCTTCCGCAAAGCGGGTTCAAGGTGGAGCTGTTGATCATTCCACGAAAAAAACCGAATCAGGTGCAGGCGGCGGTTGGGCGATGCCTGGAGAAGTGGTCGCATAAATATCCCGGGCTTTCGCTGCGCCGGGAAGAAGATAAAATCGTAATCGATATTCCGGATGCGCTCAGGACCACCCATGAAGAACATTTCTGCCAGGTACGGGACATGTACCTGGATTACCTCGCACAGGGTGCCTGCCCGCCGGAAACGCGCGCTTGCCTTGCATCAAAATACACACTGCTGGCCGAGGCAAGAAAAATGGCGTTGGCTTCACCTTTTGATCCGCTGACCTAAAGTGCGCAGCATGAGCATCTTACAGACAGGAAAGTTGCGTTGCCCGGCGTTTTGTGCGCCTTGCCGCCGCAAAGCGACAGGCGGGGGTTGAGTCAGCAAAGGAGGATTTCATGGCAAAAAAAGGCGGTTTTGGATTTGGTATTGTCGGTTGTGGTATGGTGGCCGATTTTCACGCCCAGGCCATCGCGGCGATGAAAGGGGGTCACCTTGCCTGCGTGTTTTCACGCAAAAGGGAAAATGCCCAACGGGTGGCAAAAAAATATGCCTGTGCGGCCTACACGGATTACAAAACATTTCTGGCCCACCCCGGACTGGATATCGTATCCATTGCGACTCCCAGCGGAGCCCATTTAGAACCGGTCGAAAAGGCGGCTGCTGCCGGCAAGCACATTGCCTGCGAAAAGCCGATAGAGGTCAGCCTGGAGCGGGTGGATAAAATGATCGCGGCCTGCAAAAAGCACAAGGTGATGCTGGCCGGCATCTTCCAGCGCCGGTTTAACGAGGCCACCCAAATTTTTAAGAAAGCGATGGATGGCGGCCGTCTGGGTAAAATTACCCTGGCAGATGCTTACATCAAATGGTATCGCACCCAGGCGTATTACGACAGCGGTTACTGGCGTGGCACCTGGAAGTTGGACGGCGGCGGTGCGCTTATGAATCAGTCCATTCATACCATTGATCTGCTCACCTATCTGGCCGGAGAGGTAAAATGGGTGTGTGCTTTTGCCGATCGCGCCATCCACAAGCGCATTGAAACGGAGGACAACGCGGTTGCGATTCTGAAGTTTAAAAACGGTGCCATGGGCGTTATCGAAGGCTCTACTTCCTGCTACTCACCGACGGGACATCCGGCGGAAGTTCACATTTGTGGATCGGAAGGATCCATTTTTATGCGCGACAACAGTTTTACGGTCTGGGACTTTAAAAGGCGCCGATCCAACGATAACCAAATCATGCAAAAGTTATCGGCCCAAAAAGGCGGCCCGGGAGTCGGTGCGGCTGATCCGGCGGCGATTGACTATGTCCCCCACCAGAAGAATTTCGAAGATATGGTCAAAGCCCTTAAAAAAGGGGGCAAACCGCTGGTGGACGGGGCGGAAGGGCGCAAGGCCATTGAAATTATCCTGGCGATTTACCGCTCGGCGCTGGCGGGCGGCAAACCGGTCCGGCTGCCGCTGAAAAGAACGCCGATCCGCAGAGCGTTTCGGTAGCGAATATCAACGCTGTAACGATTCCTATCCGGGCAAAGCGGTTCCTTGAAAAAAGCGCAGGTAGCCGCCAACGCCACAGGGAGGTTATAAATCATGAAAGAACACAGAGTCGGTATCATCATGAACGGTGTCACCGGCCGCATGGGCACGCATCAACATCTTTTAAGATCCATTGCGCATATTATCAAACAGGGTGGCCTTCTCATAAATCCGGGCGAGGTGATCATGCCGGATCCGATCCTGGTGGGCCGCAATCCGTCGAAATTAAAACAGATATGTGATTTGGCCGCTGTGGAAAAATGGTCGACGGATGTGGACGCCTGCCTGGGAGATACCCATTACCCTGTTTATTTTGATTCGCAAACAACCGCGCTTCGAGCGCAGAGCCTTCGCAAGGCTATAAAGGCCGCCAAGCACATCTACTGTGAAAAACCGACCGCCAGCGACACGCAAACCGCCATCAAACTTTACAAATCCTGCCGGGATGCCGGATTAAAAAATGGGGTGGTTCAAGACAAATTGTGGTTGCCGGGGATCATCAAGCTCAAACGCCTGATCGAAAACGAATTTTTCGGCAAAATCCTCACCGTGCGCGGTGAGTTCGGCTACTGGGTATTCGAAGGCCACAGCATTGCGGCCCAGCGGCCCTCCTGGAATTATCGCAAAGAAGATGAAGGCGGCATTATTCTCGACATGATGCCCCACTGGCGCTACATGCTTGATAATCTCTTCGGAAGCGTCAAAGCCGTTTCCTGTCTTGCCGCCACGCACATTCCGGAACGCATTGACGAAAGTGGAAAGCCATATCAATGTACGGCCGAAGATGCCGCCTATGCCACTTTTGAACTGGAAGGCGGCGTGATTGCCCATTTTAACGCTTCGTGGGCAACGCGCGTGCGGCGCGATGATCTGCTTACGCTGCAGGTGGACGGCACGAAAGGTTCTGCCTTGGTCGGTTTACGCGAATGTTACATTCAGCATTACGGCAACACGCCCAAACCCATATGGAATCCCGATATCGTGCGGGAAACCAGCTATCTCGACGATTGGTCCGCAGTGCCCGAACAGGAAGAATACGACAATGCGTTCAAGGCCGAGTGGGAACTATTTCTGCGGCATGTGGTGCTCGACGCGCCTTTCCGCTGGAATCTATTGGAAGGGGCCAAAGGCGTTCAACTGGCGGAAAAAGCCACCGAGTCATGGAAAAAGAAATGCTGGGTGGCGGTGCCGGCCCTGGCGGTCTGACCGAAAAGTTCAGGGGTAATCATTGCAAGGTTGTTTTTATCGGTCTCAGACAGCGCTATCGCAAAAATTTGACCCCATCTGTGGATCCCGTAAAATAAACGGCAGCATGGTCGGCTACCTCGGGATGGCATTTCTGGTAGGCGAATTGAATGGTGGCGACGGCATCTTCGGCACGGGAGGGATGCACAAAACCGACAACGCATCCGCCAAAGCCACCCCCGCTAAACCGTGAGCCGATCATTCCTTCGGTCGAGCTGACGATCTGCTGCAGGTCATGTATCGCCTGGCTGCCGCACTCGTAATATTCGATTGAGCTTCGGCAGGAGTCAAACATCAACCGGCCGAAGTCATCCAGCCGCCCTTCATGCCAGGCGGCGATCCCATCCTGAACACGCCTGACTTCGCTGAAAAAATGATGCGCGCGCCGGGATAAATGCGAAGGAAGGGTGTTGCCATAGCGCTGGAAGCACGCCTCGGAAACATCCGATAGGATTTCGGCTTCCGGATTCCCTTCCCGTTGGCCCAGCAGGCTTGCCGCCTCACGGCATTCCTCGACCCGGGTGTTATATCCTGTGGTCGTAAGCTCACGGGAATATCCGGAATACGCCACGACAATGCGATAGGCCTCTTTGCCAAGGGTATCGGGGATTGAATCGACACTTTTTCCCCGGGTGTCGATATGGAGCAGATGACCCCGGTGGCCGAAAACAATGCTGGTTTGATCAAGGATACCGTTGTTCAATCCGATATATTTATTTTCAGCCTTCTGGGTGAGCCTTACCAGATCCCAGGGTTCCAGATCTATCGCGTTGACTTCGGCCAGCGCGTGCAAATAGGCCAGCAGCACCGACGCGGAAGAGCTCAGGCCGCACCCTGGCAGCATTCCATTCAGGAGTCCTTTTACGCCGCGAGAGATCTGGAATTCTTCTTTTAGTGCCAGCGCCGCGCCGCGGGCAAACGCCCCCCAGAAGGCACCGGTTCTTTCAGGAACATTCTCCAGATTGAGCGCCACCCGGCCCGGATAATTCTGACTGCGGAGCGTGAATTCACCGTTATTCGTAGGCGCGAAGGCCATCAGGGTATACGCATCCACGGTCATTCCCAGCACGGGTCCGCCCTGGTGATCGATATGCGCACCCAGGGGACAAATTCGATAGGGCGAAGCGAGGATGCGGATGTCCTCCAGATGAACCCCTTCTTCACGCCCGAATGTATCGATTAATTTTTCCTTTTCTTGAATCAAATCCGGAAATTCCATGTATCTCCAATCCGCATTTCTGCTTTATATTGTTGCCGACGATAACGTTGACAGGGAGCATTATTTTTAATAAGGCTGGATAATAACTTTATTCAGTCAATGAATAAAGTCATTTTTTTAGATATTACCAAAATGCCCAGATCTGCTGTGATCTGGTTTTTAGGAGGTTAGGATCCTGAATAACGTGCTGGTTAAAAATCTTAAAAGCAGCCGCCTCATGGCGCCATTAGCCGGCGATAAAGCGCAACGGTTGGCGGAGGGCGTGTTGCGTCATCTGACCCAAATGCACGTCTACCCGCAGTCGATTGTGTTCATAAATCGGGCTGTTTTTTTCCTGGGGCAGCGCAACACCGGAAAATATCTCGGAATTGTTTCACCAAATAAAAATATGGGCACTCAATTCGAGGGCCAACAAGAATCTTCCAGCGTTAACAAACTCAGCGTAAACACGACCATTGCGCCAACCTCTTCCCAAAATGCTGCGCGGCTGAGGAATATACTGCCCTTTTTAAATGCGACGACAGTTGGATTGAAAAAATCGGCCGGCTGCGGTGACCGGCTGGGATTGGCCACTCCGGGTCATATTCGCTCCATCCGCAAGACACCACTTTTTCCCGTATTTGCCCAGCAATCGGTCCGCGAAAATGAACGCACCGGCCGCAGCCCGCAAACGGTTTTGGACGATGCCATGTGGGGCGTTTTCCAAGAAGGCTGGCGCGATGGATTCGGAGCCGACGCCGACCACCTGAAAACGACTGCCGATACCGATACCTTTGTGGCCGCAGGTTACACTTTTTACACCATTGATCCGGGTGATCATGTGGATAATACTGCCGCGACGTCTTCTTACGAAGATTTACGTCAAAAGGTTGAGATATTGCCATGGGATTCACTGCAAAGCACGCCGGCTGACTTAAAGCGCGCATTGTTGGCGAAACCAATTGACTTAAAGAATTTCAGTTTGCAAATCACCGAGGCGGAGTTGATGCAGGCGGCGGTCAAGTATGGACGCGTGGTCGATTACACAGCTGCTATCTATCGTCACCTGGTTGAACGCATGAACGATCGGCCCTTTGAACTGGAGATAAGTGTGGATGAAACCGAATCGGTCACAACGGTTTCTGAACACATTTACATCGCCAGCGAGCTCGAACGGCTGGGGGTTAAGTGGGTCAGTCTGGCCCCGCGCTATGTCGGCACCTTCGAAAAGGGTGTCGATTACATTGGAGATTTGACGGAATTCGAAAAATATTTTGAACAACATATCAGCGTGGCCCAGACCCTGGGCCCTTACAAACTCAGCATTCACTCCGGGTCGGATAAATTCAGCATTTACCCTGTCGCCGCGCGGCTGGCGGGTGAGCTGATTCATCTCAAAACGGCCGGCACCAGTTATCTGGAAGCACTCCGAACGCTTTCGCAATTTAATCCGGATCTCTTCAAAGAGATTGTTTATTACGCGATTGACTGCTATCCTTCAGATCGCGCCAGTTACCATGTTTCGGCCGACATTTCCCAGATACCGGATCTGCGGGCCGTATCCGACAGGGAATTACCCGATTTGCTCGAGAATTTCCATGCCCGGGAAGTATTGCACGTCACCTATGGTTCCGTCATAAACCATCCACATTTGCGCGGTCCCTTTTTTGAGGCGTTGCATCTCCATGAGGAGGCCTATACCAAAATATTGGAGACCCATTTTGATAAGCATTTCAACGCATTTAAATAGAAGTGGTTTCAAAGCCTCAGATCAGGTTCAAGGGCAAGGCGCGGGCCGATCGAGAAAGTCGTTGTTCTCAGCATACATGGGTATGTGAGCATTTATCGGCGGCCTGCAACGCAGCCATTGGGCCTCAGATGGGGTTTTGAAAGCACTTCTAAGCAATTCTAACGCCCGGAGAATATGATGATCCTTTCAGAAGAACATGTGAAAGCCATCATTGCGGATGGAACGCCGGCGAAGATGTTTGCAAACAAACGGGTCCTGGTGCTGACACCGGATGCCACCCGTACCTGCCCTTTGCCGATGATGATCCGGGCGCTCCAGGCGCTGATGGGTACCAAAGCCGCCAAATTGGACTTTATGGTTGCCCTGGGGACCCATACCCCCCTGCCGGAAAAAGAGATCTTAAAGCTTTATGGCATAACGACGCAACAAAAGCAGGCCCAATTTCGTAATTCTCTGTTTTTGAATCATCGCTGGGATCGGCCGGAAACGTTCCGGCGCATCGGGTATTTGAGTGAGGAAGATGTTGAAAAAGTTTCCCGGGGACTTTTACGGGAAAAGGTGCCCATCGATATAAACAAAACAATTTATGATTATGACCTGGTGCTGATTCTCGGGCCGGTGTTCCCGCATGAAGTCGTCGGGTTTTCCGGAGGATCAAAATATTTATTTCCGGGCATATCCGGTGGAGAATTCCTGCACTTCTTTCATTGGCTGGGTGCCGTTATGACCTGCCGCAACATCATCGGCATCCAGGATACGCCGGTACGACAATTGATCCATCGCGCCGCCGAAAAAATCGATCTGCCGATTCACTGTATTGCCATGGTGGTGGATCCTGAGGCCAGCCTGTGCGGTTTATATGTTGGCGATGCGGAGCAGGCCTGGTCTGAGGCGGCGGAATTGTCTTCGAAGATCCATATTGTCACCAAAAAGAAACCCTATCGGATCGTGTTCGGCCGAACGCCTGAGATGTATGATGAAATCTGGACGGCCGGAAAGGTGATGTACAAGCTGGAGCAGGTAGTTGCCGAACAGGGCAAATTGATAATCTATGCGCCTCATATTCACGATATTTCCCGAACCTGGGGAAGGCATCTCGAAAAAATTGGCTATCATGTTCGCGACTATTTCCTCGCGCAGATGGATCGATTTAAAGACATCCCCCGCGGCGTCCTGGCGCACGCCACCCATGTCCGGGGTACCGGCACCTATAAAAACGGTGTCGAAAAGCCGCGGGTCGAAGTGGTCCTTGCCACCGCCATTCCCAAAGAAAAATGCGAACAGATCAATTTAGGTTACTTAAATCCGGAAGAAATCATAATTGAGGACTATATGGAAAGAGAGGAAGACGGCATCCTTTACGTTGATCACGCCGGTGAAATCCTTTACCGCCTGGAGGACGGTTAGCCCTTTCAAAAGGAGCGCACCATGAAACCTTTTTTATCGGAAGATTTTTTGCTGCATACCGAAACCGCGAAGACCCTTTACCACAATTACGCCGAAAACATGCCCATATTCGATTATCATTGTCATCTGCCCGTTGAGGAGATTGCGGATGATCGCAATTTTGAGAATTTAACCCGGATATGGTTGAACGGCGACCATTACAAATGGCGGGCGATGCGGGCCAACGGAATTGATGAATATTTTATCACGGGCAATGCCGGCGATTATGAAAAGTTTGAAGCCTGGGCGGTCACGACCCCCAAAACGTTGCGCAATCCGCTCTATCATTGGACTCACCTTGAATTGAAGCGCTACTTCGATATTTCAGATAAACTTTTAAATCCAGGTACGGCCCGCGAAATCTATGATACCTGTTCGGAAATGCTGCAAGCCAAAACCTTCAGTGCGCGTGGAATTCTACAACGGATGAATGTCAAAGTGGTTTGCACAACCGATGACCCGGTTGACACTTTGGCGTATCACCAACAGATCAAAGCCGATCAAAGTTTTAACATCAAGATCCTTCCGGCCTTCCGCCCGGATAAAGCAATGGGGGTGGAATCGCCGCAAGCCTTCAATCAGTGGGTCGATAAGCTCGAAGCGGCGGCCGACGTCCATATAAATGACTATGCATCCTTCCTCGAAGCGCTGGAAAAAAGGCACACTTTTTTTCATGAGAATGGATGCCGTCTGTCCGATCATGGCATCGAGTGTCCCTACGCCGCAGATTACCGCGCGTCAGATATTTCCCGCTATTTTTCCGGTATTCGACAGGGCCGCCCACTGCAACCTGAAGAAATCTTAGAATTCAAATCAGCCATGCTGGTTACCTTCGCCCAAATGGATGCAGAAAAGAATTGGACCCAGCAGTTTCACCTGGGTGCGCTCAGGAACACGAATACGAACGCCATGCAGGTACTGGGTCCGGACACAGGCTATGATTCCATCGGCGATTTTGAAATTGCCCGACCGCTGGCAAAGTTTCTGGACACCCTGGACAGGGACGGAAAATTGGCCAGGACCATTATCTACAACTTGAATCCGCGAGACCATGAACTGGTCGCCACCATGGTGGGCAATTTCCAGGATGCAACCGTGCCCGGCAAGATGCAATTTGGTTCGGGCTGGTGGTACAATGATCAAAAAGACGGGATCGAACGACAGCTCAACGTGCTTTCCAATATGGGCTTACTCAGCTGTTTTGTCGGCATGCTGACCGATTCGCGCAGTTTCCTTTCCTATCCGCGGCATGAGTATTTTCGACGCATTTTGTGCAACCTGCTGGGAGATGATGTCGAAAATGGCGAATTGCCGCATGAAATTGAACTGATCGGCAATATGATCAAAGATATCTGCTACCGTAACGCCGTCGACTATTTTGGCATTGAAGTCACCTAGAACCTATCTCAAAAATGCATATAAGTGCCCAGGGCTGCGTTGTCCCGCGAATTGAAATACTCACGTACACGGTAGTATCTGAGCATTTTGAGTCGGGTTGCAACGCCGCCATCGGAAACTAGATGGGGTTTTGAAACCGCTTCTAAACGTTATATGTCGTTGATGCGGTTGTGCCGCCCCTGCCGGTCCAGTTGGTGTGGAAGAATTCCCCCTTTGGTTTGTCAACGCGCTCGTAGGTGTGCGCGCCGAAATAATCCCGCTGGGCCTGCAGGAGATTGGCCGGCAGCCGTTCACTGCGGTAGCTGTCATAATATGCCAGGGCGCTGCTGAATGCCGGCACGGGGATGCCCGCGCACATGGCTTTGGCAATGATCTGGCGCCAGGCATCCTGGCTCTTCTCGATGGCCTGCTTGAAGTAAGGGCTCAGCAGCAGATTGGCCAGCTGGGGTTCTTTATCAAATGCCGCTTTGATCCTGCCTAAAAATTGTGCCCGGATGATACAGCCCTCCCGCCACATCAGCGCGATATCACCGAAATTAAGTTCCCAGTTGTATGTTTGAGCTGCGGCCCGCATGAGTTGGAACCCCTGGGCGTACGAGCAAATCTTTGAAGCGTACAAAGCCTGGCGGATCATCTCAACCACCTCCGCCCTGGGGCCGTCCAATTTTGCCGATGGACCCAACAGTTTCCTGGATGCTGCCACGCGTTCTGCTTTAATGGCACTCATGGTGCGCGCAAAAACGGCCTCCGCGATGGTCATGGCCGGGATGCCTAAATCCAGCGCCTCCTGACTGGTCCATTTGCCGGTGCCCTTCTGACCGGCCGTATCAAGAATCAAATCGATCATCGGTGTGCCGGTCGCGTCTTCCTTTTTCGCCATAATGTCACGCGTAATTTCAATGAGATAGCTGTCCAGCTCCCCCTGGTTCCATTCTGCAAAAACGGTGTGCATTTCATCAGCGGACATGCCAAGGCCCTTGTCCATAAGTGCGTAGGCTTCACAAATCATCTGCATGTCGCCGTACTCGATGCCGTTGTGCACCATCTTTACGAAATGACCGGCGCCGTCGCTGCCCACCCATTGACAACATGGGGAGCCGTCATCGACTCTGGCCGCAATCGCCTGGAAAATAGGCTTGACCAGCGGCCAGGCATCCGCCGAGCCACCCGGCATGATGGAGGGCCCTCTAAGCGCGCCTTCTTCACCCCCGGACACACCCGTGCCGATAAACAGGAAGCCTTTTTCCTCTAGATAGCGCGCGCGGCGGATGCTGTCCGCAAAATAACTGTTGCCGCCATCGATGACGATATCGCCCGAATCAAGATGCGGGATGAGCGATTCGATGAAGTCGTCCACCGGTTTGCCGGCCTTTATCATCAACATGACTTTACGGGGCTTTTCCAGACTGTCCATCAATTCCTCGATACTGTAGCAGCCCTTGATGTTCTTGCCTTTGGCCCTGCCGTTGATAAAATCGTCAACCTTGCGGGTCGTTCGGTTAAAAACGGCTACCGCGAACCCGTGGTCCGCCATATTGAGAACGAGATTCTCGCCCATAACCGCCAGCCCGATCAGTCCAATGTTTTGTTTTGCCATTCGAATACTCCTTTACCCTAAGCACCTGAATCTTCCATGAAAATAGATGAGCGCCAAGTACTTAAAAAATAAATCGGATGAAGATCAATTTTATTTCTCATCTATTTTCATGCAACATTCAAGTAGTAATATAATCTATGCTTGCATTGATCGCGGCCTTTAGCGCTTCGATTTCCATCTCTTGAACCGATTTGGCAAAAGGCTCAAAGGAAATATCGCCTTTATAGCCCAGCTGGGTGAGCAGTTCTATCTGCTCGCGGTTTCTTAAACGATCCCCATCTGTTATTAAGATGCGGTGATCATCCCTATATTGATTCGCGCCAAGATGACTTTCCACACCCGACACATGCACCAGTCCTGTGTAGGCGATATCATAATCATCTTTTAACCCTGCATCGGTGTCGGGCCCCAGATGATGATGGAAGGTGTCATGCACAATTTTATAATTGCGACAACCCGATTCCTGAATTGCTTGCAGGGCAATAACTTTTGAGCGCAGGGAGCATTCCTCAAAACCCAGCGGCTCGACGTAACCCCAGATGCCGTTGTCTTCAAATAAGGGCCCAAAGGCTTTTAATGCGGCCTGGGTTTCCTGCATAATTACCTTTGAACTTCTTTTATCATTTATATCATTGGTAGGAACCAGCACGATCGCCTTGCAGTCAATCGCAATACAAAGGCGGATCAATTCTTTTAATTCCGCCAATTTGTCAGGCAAGGCTGCCCCCAGATTAAACTTCTGCAGGGCATTGATCGTTAGGATCTCAATGTTGAACTTTTCTGATAACCTTTTTACCTGTTCGGGGGAATAGGGCGCGATGATGCCGATTCCGGGAAGATCGTTGCGCAATTCGATCTTATGCAACTCCATATCCGTGCATAATTTAAAAAAGTCTTCCAGGCTTACGCTTGGAAGAAGGATTCTGTTCAGGCTGATTTTTGATCGCTTAACCATATGGACCTGACCTCCCCTGGTTTCAGAAAAAACTATGATGAAATCGGGGATAAGTCAAGAATGGTAAAATAGCGAATCGACCCGCTCAAAATGGCCGCGATTGATAGATGGGTTTTATCGTTCGGTAGTGCTGATTATTGGCTTGACACTTGGAAGTCTTTTGGTGATATTCTTCTACTTATTAAAAACAACTTCATTTTTCGGGAAATTTTTATTACCCCAAAGGAGCAAATCATGGATAATATGAAAACGGTAACGCTGTTTGCGGACTGGGATCCCAAGCCGGATTTCAAGCTGGGGCCAAAGGATATTGAAGGGAAGTTGAGTTATCTGGGCAGCAAGGTCTGGAGAAATCCCAGCCTGAAAATCGTTGAAAAATCCGTTCCAAAACCCGGCCCGGGGCAGGTAATTGTTAAAGTCAAAGCCTGCGGCATTTGCGGCAGTGATGTTCACATGGCACAGGCCAAACCGGACGGCTATATTTATTATCCGGGGCTGACGGCATTTCCATGCACGCTGGGTCATGAGCTTTCCGGAGAGGTCGTCGAAGCGGCCGACGATGCGATCAATCGCCGCACCAATCAGCCCTTTGAAGTCGGCGAGCCCGTCTGTGCCGAGGAAATGGCCTGGTGCGGTACCTGCCGTCCCTGTGCGGACGGATATCCCAACCACTGCGAGCGTCTTCAGGAAATCGGTTTTTCGATAGACGGGGCTTTTGCGAATTACATCGCGCTGGACGCCAAGTACTGCTGGAGCCTGAATGAACTCGTGGAGCGTTACGATCAGGAAAAAGCCTACCAGCTGGGCAGTTTAGTAGAACCGACCAGTGTGGCCTATAATGCGGTAATCGAACGCGGCGGCGGTATTCGACCGGGCGATTCTGTATTGATTTTAGGCAGTGGTCCGATCGGCGCGGCCGCCTGCGCCGTACTCAAAGCAGCCGGCGCAAGCCATGTCATCATGTCGGAGCCATCCAAAGAAAGGGCGGCGATGGCGAAAAAACTGGGCGCCAGTCATGTGATCGACCCCACTGAAGGAAATGCAGGCGAACGCGTTCTGGACATTACCAAAGGCGGGGGCGTTAGTCTTATTCTGGAAGCGACCGGTCTTCCGGACGTGGTTTGGAATGATATCGAACATGTGATTTGGAACGGCCGGACATTGAACACCACCGTCGTCATCGTGGCGCGTGCGGATGCCAAAATTCAGGTTACCGGCGAAGTGTTTCAAGTCCGGCGAGCTAACATTGTGGGATCCCAGGGACATTCGGGGCACGGCACTTTTCCCCGGGTGATTTCGGCCATGGCCGCCGGGATGGACATGACCCCCATTATCACAAAAAAAATTAGGCTGGATCAGGTCCCGGAAAACATCGTATCACTTCAGACCGACCGTAAAGAATGCAAGATCACCTCTGTTATGTAACATTTGCGCTGTGACTTCCACTAGAAGTGGTTTCAAAACCTCAGATCAGGTTCAAGGGCAAGGCGCAGGTCGATCGAGAAAGCGCAGCATACATGGGTATGTGAGCATTTATCGGAGGCCGGCAATGCAGCCCCTGGGCCTCAGATGGGGTTTTGAAACCACTTCTAAACCTTGCCGGACAGTAATGTCGGGCTCCCTGAGGATCGTTTGAGGTTGGCGATGCAGCTGGCAATTACAGCGACGCCCAATAATGTAAACGTTTAGCCGAAGCCGCCACCAGAAGGCGTTGATGGATCATCTATCAAGCTTCAAGATGACTGGCCTGCATTTTGGTGCGTACATCTTCCATGGTTCCGCGGAAGGGGCCCGGCGATTCCAGTTTCAGCGACACCAGGGCGGCGGCAAATTGCAGCGCCGCAGAAGGGGCATCGCCCTGTGTTCGGCGGGCAAGATAACTGCAAAAAAGTGTGTCCCCGCGTCCGGTGCGGCCCTCTATTTTGTGCGGGGTCAAAGGTGCCTTGTATATTTTCCCTTCACATGCCAGCACAAGTTCATCACTATGTGAAATCACCACTTCTTTAGGGCCCATTGCCGCTATTTGCAATGCGGCTTCAACCCGGTCGGTTTTGGCGGTGAGGATCTGGGCTTCATTTGCATCCGCTTTTAAATAGGACACCGATTTTAGGGCCTGCTCCACTTCATCCGTTCTTTCAAAAACCATTTTCGTATCCCGGGAAACGCGCAGAAATCCTTGAAGGTCCAGTCCGACTTCGGCAATCCGGGTCATAGACTGCACGGTTTGTAACGGAATCTCTCCTTTGATTAAAGCCGCGGCATGGATAATCTTGGTGGATAGGGTGGGAAGATTTTCAGGGGTAAACGCATCGGTTGCCGCCAGACAGGTGCAGGTGCGGCGCTCCTTATCGCTCGAATGATAGACATTTCGTATGGCGGTTGTTTTTTTTGAAGGCAATACCCAGACCGGAATGTCTTCATCGCAAAGCGGATCGACGAGGTGGCGATCTTCTGCGGCTAATTTGGTGATAACGCCGACACTGCTGCCGGAGCGTTTGGCCGCAAAAGCGCCATAGGTAACCGCACCGCCGATTGATCTTTCATTTCGGTCCCGGTAGATGTTCTCATCTTTGGATATGGCGCCGACCAATACCAGATCAAGCGCCTGCGTAATACAGGTTTCGGGCATGTCTCAATATGCTATCCCTGTTTGGGGCAGCAGTCAATATGTTAAATTTCTTGACACCAGAAATGATCCCGTTATACTGGAGCCCTGAAATTCTGCTCAGGGATCCCACAATAATTTTTAAAAAAGGAGGTTCTTATGAAAAGAGTGATATTTTTGTCGCTACTTGTTGCAGTTTTTGTTTTTAGCGGTTTTGCGACCGTCTATGCTGCAGGTAAGGTTCTCCACATTTACGAAGCCTTTGATACGGAGGAAGCGAAATATTATATCGATGCATTTGAAAAAGAAACGGGAATCGATGTCGTCTTCGTCCGTATGTCTTCCGGTGAGGTTCTGGCCAGGGTTGAAGCCGAAGCAGCCAACCCGCAGGCCACGGTATGGCACGCAGGATCCAATACGTCCCATATAAATGCGGCTTCAAAAGGTTTGCTGGCGCCTTACAAACCGAAAACCGATTTCGAACTGACAGACTCGCTGCACGCTAAAGACTGGGCCTGGACCGGATTTTATTCCGGCGCCATCGGATTTGTTACCAACACCAAATTTCTAAAGGAAAAAAATGCTGAAGCGCCGACCTCCTGGGATGATCTTCTCAATCCTGTTTTCTCAAAAAATGTTGCCATGGCCTATCCTTACACGTCCGGAACGGCCTATACCACCTATGCGACCCTGATCCAGATGCACGGCCTTGAAAAAACACTGGACTGGTGGGAGAAATTCGATAAACAAAGCATTCTGCAGTACACCAAATCCGGGACAGGCTGTATCCCCATGGCGGGTTTGGGCGAAGTCGCCGTGGGAATTGCGTTTTCACACGACATCCTCGCCAAGGGTGTCAATAAGGGATATCCGGTGGTGATGACGTTTCCCAAAGAGGGGACCGGTTACGAAATCGGCGGGCTCTCCCTCATCAAGGGCGGCCCCGAACCGGAATTGGGCAAACAATTTATTGACTGGTGCTTCACTAAAAAAGCTCAGAATCTCTTTCAAAAATATAACCGTCTGCCCGTCAATCCCCAGGCGACCGTGGGCAAAGGCTCCGTCACCCTGGATCAGGTCAAATTGATCGATTACGACCATATCTGGGCCGGCCAGAATAAAGGCGAGATGATCAAAGCCTGGCGGGACCGGATCGGGAAGTAAATGGAAGGCCGTCACCTGAAATAGTCCCTGCTGCTGACACATCCGGCGGCAGGGATTTTTTGTTATCGAGGATGCGCATGACAGAGGCGAACAGAAAAAGGCAGGAGATCATCGGAAATTTGCGGCTCATCTGGAAAGAGCCGCTGCTTCTGGTCTTCATTATCGCCATTTTCTACTTCTTATTGATCTTCGTAATCTTTCCCTTATTTATGGTTTTTAAAAGCAGCTTGATCGTCGATAAGCAATTTGACTTTTCCAACTATCTCGCCATCTTTTCAAAGCGATATTATTTTCAGCCATTTATAAACAGCATGATTCTGGGTGTGCTGGCGGCCACCGCGGGAACCATCCTGGGCTTTGTTTTTGCCTATGCCATCACCCGGACGCCCATACCGTTTAAGCGCTTCTTCCGGATGACGGCCACATTTCCGATTATTTCACCGCCGTTTGTGGTGGCCCTGGCCGCAATTCTGCTTTTTGGAAGAGCGGGCAGCCTGACACCCGTCCTCAGCCGCATCATCGGTGAATACTCGATCTATGGTCTGGGAGGACTTGTGCTGGTCGAGACCATCGCCTACGGCCCGATCGCTTTTCTGGTCCTATACGGGGTTCTGCAGGCTATTGATCCGGCCCTGGAAGAGGCCGCCATGGATCTGGGGGCCTCCAGGGCCAGAGTCTTTGCGACCGTCACATTGCCGCTGTCCGTTCCCGGCATCGCCAGTGCCTGGCTTCTGGTGTTTATTGAGTCCATGGCCGATTTCGGCAATCCCATGATCTTATCCGGAAATTTCAGGGTCCTTTCCGTCCAGGCGTTTTTGCAGATTACCGGTATGTATGACATTTCCAGGGGCTCGACGCTGGCAATTCTTCTCCTGTTACCCACGGTCACCGCCTTTTTCATCCAAAAATACTGGGTTGCCAGAAAATCCTATGTCACCGTGACCGGGCAACCTACCGGCGCAACCATCCAGCGCCTGGAATGGTATATCAAACTGCCGACCTATGCGGCCTGTTTCTTTTTTACGGGGATTGTTTTTCTCTTTTACGGAATGGTTATCTGGGGTTCCTTCCAAAAGCTGTGGGGTGTTGATGCAACCTTTACGCTCCATAACTATGTCGAGATGTTTCAGGTGGGCAAGGGTTATATATTTGATTCTTTGAAGGTTTCAACATGGGCGACACCGATCACAGGGCTTTTGGGAATGTTTATCGCTTTTCTCGTTATCCGCAAGAAATTCATCGGGCGCACCACCATGGAGTTTGTTTCCATGCTGACCTTTGCGGTTCCGGGGACCGTCGTGGGCATCGGATATATCCTGGCCTTTAACCAGAAATCCGCCTTGTTTCCATTTGTGTTGACCGGAACGGCCTGGATCATCGTGACGCTTCTCATCTTCAGAAATATGCCGGTGGGCATCCGCGCCGGAATTGCCGCCCTGCAACAGATCGATCCTTCAATTGAGGAAGCGTCCACCGATCTGGGGGCTGACAGCAGTAAAACTTTCAGAAAAATAACACTACCGATGATCGCACCGGCCTTTTTTTCAGGCCTGGCCTTTAGTTTCGTCAAAGCCATGACGGCCATCAGTGCGATTATCTTTGTCGTATCGGGTGACTGGAACCTGATTACCGTAGCCATCCTGGGTTTTGTGGATAACAGTCAATACGCCCAGGCCGCGGCCATGAGCCTGCTTTTGATTGTGATTGTCCTCATCGCTTTAAGTATTATTCAGCTTTTGGTCGGTCGGATCGGCAAGGGCGCAAGAACCGTAAGTATTGTCGATTAAAGGCCACAACCGGCGAAAGGATTTTATATGCGGCAAGATTATCTTGTTCTTAAAAACCTTGTTAAGGTATTCGGGTCGGGTGAAAATGCTTTTAGGGCGGTTGACAATATCGATATTGAAGTGCAGGAAGGCGAACTGGTGACCCTTTTGGGGCCTTCCGGTTGTGGGAAAACAACGACCCTTAGAATGATTTCCGGTTTTGAGCTGCCCACCGCCGGTGAAATACGGATTGACGGTGAAGACGTGAGCACCACGCCACCCAATCAGCGGCCCACCACCATGGTTTTTCAAAATTATGCGCTCTTCCCGCACCTGACGGTTTTTGAGAACATCGCCTACGGCCTGAAAATACGCCGGGAATCAACCGAAAATATTCGTGCGCAGACCGAGAAGATCATGCAGCTTGTCGGGCTGGAGGGGCTGGCCGAACGATCCCCTGCTCAGCTTAGCGGGGGGCAGCAGCAGCGGGTCAGCCTGGCCCGATCTCTGGTGATGGAGCCCAAGGTGCTTTTGCTCGATGAGCCGCTGTCTAACCTTGACGCCAAGCTGCGGGTATCCACCCGTCTGGAGATTCGCAAGCTTCAGCAACGGGTGGGTATTACATCCGTCTATGTCACCCACGACCAGGAGGAGGCCATGACCCTTTCCGATCGGGTGGTCATCATGCATAAAGGCAAAATTATGCAGATTGGTTCCCCCCAGGAAATTTATGCCAAACCGGCAAATCGTTTTGTGGCCGATTTTATTGGCAAGGCCAACTTTCTCGAAGGCCATGTGGGAAGCCTGACATCCGACAATGAAATTTTGCTCGATATTGTCGGCAAAAAATTTCAGGTTTTGGTCGAACCGGGATCCTTTTCAGAAGGGCAAAGAGTGCTTTTGGTCGTGCGCCCCGAGTCCATAAAGCTTGAGCCAAAGCGACCGGATGCCCTCACCGGCACCGTCCATGAGGCGGTCTACCTGGGATCACAGATGGTGTATGAAGTCGAGGTGGCTGAAGACATCATCACCGTGGAAATTGCCAATCCTCAGGAGCATATGGTTTTTAAGGCGGGCGAAGAGGTGACGATAAGTTTTCTGGAAAAAAGCCTGCACATTTTACCCTACGAGGAGGCCCCCTAGTGTTATGTTCCACAAAAATGTTACAAAAGGCCTAATCAATATGGTTTCAGGTGTCGGGTGTCAGGTTTCTGGTCGCTGGCAGCTAATCCGTGAGTTTAGTCGATTCGTTAATTGGTCGAATGGCCAAATAGTTTAAAATACATTGAATCCTCTGCCGAATTGACTATTCAACGAATCAACTATTTAACGATACCGTCTGACTTCTGCCATCTGCAGTCTGGCACCTGACACCCGACACCTGAAACCTGATATGATTGAAACTTGTCAATAAAAAAAGATTATCCGCCTTCCTTTGTCAGTTAATGTTCAAAGGAAGTATTATAATTGACACCATC
>Ga0209536_100000256_pt1 | contig 84347 bp, 88 predicted proteins | sample DeeMarSeWOR28_12_FD_187461 | JGI IMG/M metagenome (GOLD analysis project Ga0209536, IMG submission 187461) | Marine sediment microbial communities from White Oak River estuary, North Carolina - WOR-2-8_12 (SPAdes) (version 2) | ecosystem: Environmental > Aquatic > Marine > Intertidal zone >... | reverse complement strand
TCAATTCCAGGCGATCGCGCAGTATCCACAACAGCGGCGTGGCCGGATCGTCCCTCAGTTGGTGATCCGTGCCGTTGATCCGAACTGCAATCACGCGTCTTTCTCCCTGCCCAGACCGTGCCCAATGCAAGTATAGGCGGCCCTCTGACGGTTCTACTGTGCCGCACCAACAGACGGCGCCGTGCACAGTGGTTGTGCACACCGCAATGGCCCGACGAACGAACGACTGCGCTAACTCCATGAAAGCCGGACGTTCGGACGTCCGCTGCGCATCTTGGCCCGAAGCCTGCATGATTCCTGCTGGGACAGAAACGACGCGGTGGAAGTCAACAACGTCAAGGGAAGCGGTACGGGGAGTCGGAAACAATGAACATTATTGATCGTTGTCAGAACCTGAGGGGTCAACTGAGCCGGGAGCAACGCGGTGTGTTGCAGCGTATGCTGCGCGCACCTGATGAAGCGGCCTGGGCACAGTCACGTCGGTTCATCATTACGGTGGCGCCGCTGCAGACTCTGGACATGGCGATCGAGGCGGTCGCACCGCAATGGATGGGCGCGATTCCAGACCCCTTTACGGTGTATCGTGCCATGCGCTTCGCTGTGGAGAGACAGGAAGACTATCTGGTTGAATTCATCGACCGCGACAGCGATGGCTACTGATGACGACGTCCGGATTCATCCCAGCACGTGCGGCGTGCGTATTGCCAAACCACTGTGAGACAACGCGATGACAACAGGTGCCAGGAAGTCGGTCAGCAAGAAGTCTTCGACGCGCAAGAAGACGCCAGCGAAAGCATCAAGTGTGAAAAAGAAGGCCACTGCGGCCAGCACGAAGAAGAAGGCTGCTAAGAAGGTTGCGACTAAGAAGGCCGCGACCAGCGGCGCCGCAGTGAAGGCCGACAAGACGACGCGGGTGCGCAAAGCAGCAAGCCCGAGCGTGAGCGCCGAGGAGCGTTTGCGCATGATCGCCGAACTCGCTTACCTGCGGGCCGAGCGGCGCGGGTTTTCCCCCGGCGGTGAGCAGGATGACTGGTTCGTCGCCGAACGCGAAGTAGACGCGCGCCTTGGCAGCGGTTAGAGACTGGGCCGCGGCGCGCCGCTATCAAGGTGCCCTGGGCGTATCGCGTAGGGTCAGCAGGCGCTCCACCGCGCGCCACAGCGTCAGACTGTCGAGCAGGCCTGGTTCGACGTCGACGTGCATCAGACCGTCGACGAGGTACAGGCTGTGCGGCTGCGAGCCCAGCGCCTCCGACAGGGCGATGCTCTCCGTATAAGGGATCATGTCATCGTCCAATCCATGAATCAGCAGCACTTCGGCTCGCAGACGCGCCAGCGGTTTATCGGTCAGGGTCAAGGCTGCGATGGCCTCGTGCACCCCGGTCGGGAGCCGGGCGAGGAGATTGGGAACACGACTGGGGTTGGTGTTATCTAGCAGCTCGTGCACGCTGAGTCCTTGCGGTCCCAGTTCGTTCACGAGCGCTGAGACGTCGGCGTTCGGATTAGCCAGTTTGCGCCGGCCCATCAGCCGCAGTGCCTCGCGATCCTGTTCGTTGTCCAGGTAGTGTAGGTTGCTGAGGACAAAGATCCATTTGGCAGCATCACGCGGGCGCCGGTAGCGCCAAGCGTCGCCTTCGCGGTAATAGCCCGTGGTGAAGAACGTCAGTGCATGGCTCAGATCGTGGTAGCCGCCGACTGCGACGAAGAAGTCCACCTCTGCCGTAATGCCCGGATTGAGCGCGGCCAGCACGGCCGGGCCCACGGCATAGCTGAACGCGCCGATACCCGCACGCCGCTCCGGCGCCAAGCCGCTGTTCGTGCGGAGTTGAGCGAAAGCGGCTTCGATGTCCACGACGTTGTCGATGCTGACCCGAAACTGGCGCAATCCGGCGACCTCTGGCACTAACACGGTGAAGCCGGCGCGCGCCAGCGTGTCGGCGAACACAACGACGCGCGGATCATCTTTGCCCTGGTCGGTCACGCCGGGTACCAGGACCAGGCCGGCGGCAGCCGGCTGCCTGCCGTGGTACACGTCGGCCAAACACACGCGCTGCCGGCAGGGATATTCGATGCTCACCCGCGCCGGCGCCTGCGTTATGGCATCAAGTTGCGAAGGCAGCGCTCCGCCACGGATGTCCTCCAGCACTAGCACGGCTTCCCACGCGCGCTGGGGCGAGCAGGAAATCAGCAGCGCGAGCGCCAGCGCGGCCGCGATACCGATCAGGGTGTAGCCTTGCCAGGTCGGTCTTTTCATTGCTGATTAACCGGGTCGATTCGACACTGGTATGATGCGCGTCCCAATCGAACCTTTCCGGGCGCGGGTTGACGACCGTACCGACTCCTCGCGATATGTTGCGCCGGACAGGAGCTAGGATAACGCTAATGCTGGTCAATATTGCCCGGTCATTCCAACAACAGGCCCCGGCGGTGGAAGCCTGGTGGCTGCGCGTGGTCGACACCAGGGCACAATCACTGTGCGTGCGCCAGGGCGTGCTGCTGCCGCCGAGCGAACAGCGCAGCCGTGGCGTGTTCGTCCAAGTTGCCGACAGGGGCGGCATCGGTTACGCCGCTACCGCCGACATCACTGCGGCGGGGCTGAAGCGGGCAGCGCGACGGGCGCGAGAGTGGGCTCACGCCACGGCCCGGCTCGGCCTGGTGTCGGCCAGCGATCTGCCTTTGCCAGCGGTGCGCGGCGAGTACGCGACGCCGGTAGCGCGGTCCTGGAACGCATGGTCACTCGCCGACAAAATCGCAGCTCTACAGGAGGCTAACGCGCAACTCGCGCTCGATCCCCGGATCGTGGACTGGAGCGCACGCCTGAGCTGGCAGGCAGCCGATACGCTATTGGTCAACAGCGCCGGCGGTGAGATCCGCCAGCACGTTGAGGTGATATCACCGGCGCTGGTAGCGGTCGCCAACCAGGGTGCGCAGACACAGGTTCGCACCGGTGGTGGTGCGGGTGCGGCGCGTCAGGGGGGGCTGGAACAAGTGGCGGCGTTGGGCTTTCCCGCTGACGCGCCGCGCGTCGCTGAAGAGGCGCTGGCGCTGCTGACGGCGCCCGAGTGCCCAAGCGGCGCAATGGATTTGTTGCTGTTGCCCAGCCAGATGACCCTGCAGATCCACGAGAGTATCGGCCATCCGCTGGAACTCGACCGCATTTTGGGCGACGAGCGCAATTATGCCGGGACGAGCTTCGTGACACTCGATATGTTTGGTAGCTACCGCTACGGCTCGGATTTGCTCAACGTCACCTTCGATCCTTCACGCGCCGAGCAGCTTGCCAGCTATGGCTACGACGACGAGGGAAGCGAAGCGCGGCGCACCTACGTCATTCGCAATGGTATTCTCGAGCGTCCGCTCGGCGGCGCGTGTTCGCAAGCCCGCAGTGGGCTCGCCGGTGTCGCTAATGCGCGCGCCTGCGACTGGAACCGACCACCGATCGACCGCATGGCCAACCTCAACGTCGAGCCGGGCGACAGCGGCATCGCGGAACTGGTTGCGCGGGTGGAGCGCGGTGTATTGATGGACACCAATCGATCCTGGTCGATCGATGACAGCCGTAACAAATTTCAGTTCGGCTGTGAGTTGGGGCGCTTGATCGAAGACGGCGAGCTGCGCGGCCTGGTGCGCAATCCGAACTACCGCGGTATCTCGGCGAACTTCTGGCGCAACCTGACCGGCGTCGGCAATGACGCGAGCTTCGAGGTTCTCGGCGTCAACAACTGCGGAAAAGGTGAGCCCAACCAGACTGTTCGTGTCGGCCACGCTTCGCCGGCGTGCCTGTTCAGCAACGTCGACGTGTTCGGGGGAGCCGATTAGTGCAGACGTATTTCTACGATCTGGTCGAGCGCCTGCAGCAGCGACTGCGCGGCGATGAAGTCTTATTGTGCAGCTTTCAAGGCGAGGAGTCAGATTTCGTTCGGCTCAATCGCAATCGTGTGCGCCAGGCGGGTAACGTTGTTCAGCGCGCGCTGAGCATTGATTTGATCGAAGGCTCCCGCCACAGCGAAGCCGATGCGGATCTCAGCGGCGACATGGAACAGGATCTGGCGCAAGTCAGCGCTGTGTTGGACAGTTTGCGTGAACAGCGAATTCATCTGCGCGATGATCCCCATCTCAACTATGCGCGCGAGATCCGCAGCACGGAGGTTGTCGATGACGCCGCCTTGCCGGACAGTGCCGAGGTTGTCCACACGATCACGAGCGGCGCTGAGGGCATGGATCTGGTTGGCCTGTGGGCAGCCGGCACGCTCTACTATGGTTTCGCCAACTCGATGGGCCAGCGCAACTGGCACAGCAGCCGCAGTTTCAACTTTGACTGGAGTTGCTACCTGCAGGGCGATAAGGCCACCAAGCACGACTACGCGGGCCGGCAGTGGAACCCTGCAGTGCTCACGGACAAGCTCGAGCGCTGCCGGCACGAACTCGAGCTGCTGGCGCGGCCCCCGCAGCGTTTGGCGCCCGGGCGCTATCGGGTGTATCTTGCGCCGGCAGCCGTGCGCGACGTCGTTGATATGCTGTCCTGGGGTGGTTTTGGTCTCAAGGAGCACCGCACGGCGCAGACGCCGCTAATCAAAATGGTGCGCGAAGGCGCTCGCCTTAACCCGGCGATCACGCTGCGCGAAGATCATTCACGCGGGATTTCGCCCAACTTCGATGAGTCAGGGTTTGTCAGCATCGAACCCGTTACGCTCGTTCAGGCGGGCGAATACCGTGATTGCCTGGTCGGCGCGCGCAGCGCGCGCGAATACGGCTTGCCCCTGAACAGTCCTGGCGAGATTCCGGCGGCACTCGAGATGCAGGGTGGCACCTTGGCGCGCGCTGACATTCTCAACGCCCTGGACACGGGTTTGTATATTAATCACCTTTGGTATTGCAATTTTTCTGACCGCAACAACTGCCAGATAACCGGCATGACGCGCTTCGCCTGTTTTTGGGTGGAGGAGGGCAAGATACGCGCGCCGCTGGACGTCATGCGGTTTGACGAAAGCGTCTACACTATGTTCGGTGACAAGCTGATTGATCTTAGTTCCGAGCGCGAGCTCATACTCGATGCGGATACTTACGGCAGCCGCTCGAGTGCCAGCTATCTGCTGCCGGGTGCACTGATTAGCGATTTTCGCCTGACGCTGTAACGCATTGGAATTAACTGCCAACGAACGGTCCGGCCGCGCTGACCGGGCCAGGCAAGCGGATATGCACATTGAGGGAGCGCACTATGACACGGCGACTATGGATTAGAATTGCAGCATGTGCGGCGGTAGCCGTCGCGGCATTGTCCGCCACTGGCTGCAGCACAGTGCAGGTCGGGCGCGATTTCGAACTGAGCAGCTTCGAACAGCAGGTACAGCGCGGCACCACGACTCAGGATCAGATCAGCGCCCTGCTCGGCAAACCCACCAGCACCGGGATTGCCGTGGAGAGCAATGGCGAGCGTTTCACCGAATGGACCTACTACTTCGCTAGCGGCCAGCTGCCCAACATGCCCAACGCCAAGTTCAAGTATCTTCAGGTCAGATTTGATCAGCAGGGCGTCGTGCGGGCCTACAATTGGTCGGGAGAGTAGTGACCAGTAGCTGGTGGCGAGTTGCCAGCAGTGGGTGATCGGGGTCTATACGCTAGTATTCTATCGTGCTAGCTCGAAGTTACTATCCACTCGCTACTCGCTACTCGACGCTAGGCCCTTCACCATATCAAGCACCTGTGCGGCATGACCTTCTGCGTTGACGCCGTAGAGGGCATGTTTGATCTCCCCGCGTGTGCTGATGATGAAGGTGGAGCGCACGATGCCCATCGACTTCTTACCGTCGCGCTCCTTTTCCTGCCAGACGCCATAGTCTTCGCACACCGTTCCATCGGCGTCGGAGAGCAGCCGTACATTCAAGCCATACTTGGCCACGAATGCCGCGTGGCTATCACAGCTGTCGCGGCTGACGCCCAGTACAACTGTGTTGGCGGCAGCGAAGTCGGCAGCCATGCGGGTGAAGTCGTTGGCCTCGATTGTGCAACCCGGCGTGTCATCTTTCGGATAGAAATACAGGACGACGGTCTTGTCACCACTGAAATCCGACAGTTGTACCCTCGTACCCAGTGCATCCGGTAAGTTGAAGCTCGGAGCGCTCTGTCCTGCCTGCAACATAGTATTCCCCTTTGACCTTTAGGTACTTTAGCGCTAGAAGTGATCTCAAGTGGATTCAATCTAGCGCAATCCGACCCAATGCGAAACCGCTAGAACCGAACCGAGGTGTAACGCTATATGCCAGGGGGAGCAACCAAACATATCGACGTCAGCGGTCGCCGTACCAAGATCGTGGCGACGCTGGGGCCGGCATCCAGTAGTGCAAGACAGATTAAGGCGCTACTGGAAGCGGGCGTTGATGTGGTGCGTTTGAATATGTCGCACGGCAGCCACGACGAGCATCGGGCGCTTGTCGCGCGGGTGCGCGCTGCTGCGCGCCGTTTGGGACGGCACGTCGCCGTACTGGCTGATTTGTGCGGCCCCAAGATACGCGTCGGCAGGTTTGCAGATGGTACCGTTAGACTGGTCGATGGCAAGGCCGTCAGCATTACTACGCGCAATCTAATCGGCACCGCCAGCGTGATCCCGTCGCAGTATCGGCGTTTGCCCCGCGACGTTCGCAAGGGCGAGCGCGTGTTTCTCGATGACGGCAAACTCCAGTTAATCGTCGAGCGGGTGCGTGGGGAGACCGTTCACTGCCGCGTCGTCCATGGCGGCTTGTTGCGCGATAACAAAGGCATGAACCTGCCCGACACCCGTCTCAGTGTCGGTGCATTTACCGCCAAAGATCGACGCGACGCAGCGCTAGCCGTGGAAATGGGCGTCGATCTCGTTGCCCTGAGCTTCGTGCGTTCTGCGCGTGATATCAAGCAAGTCCAGCGCTACCTGCTGCGTTTGGGCGCCGACATACCCGTCATTGCCAAGATCGAGAAACCGGAAGCCCTGGGCAACATCGATGCCATCCTTGCCGAATCCTACGGCATCATGGTTGCGCGCGGCGATCTCGGTATTGAGTTGGCGGCCGAGCGCGTGCCGCTGATCCAGCGCGAGCTGATCGAGAAGGCGCGCATCCACAATCGGCCGGTGATCGTGGCCACCCAGATGCTGGAGAGCATGATCGAGCGGCCGTCGCCGACCCGTGCGGAAGTTGGTGACGTTGCCGGCGCGGCGCTGTCCAGTGCCGACGCCGTCATGCTGTCGGGCGAAACCGCCGTGGGTGCTTACCCGGTCGCCGCGGTACAGACGATGGACCGCGTGGTGCGCGAGATCGAGGCGTTCCAATGGCGCCGCGGCAGCTTCGTTGTGCGCGCTGACGCAAACACCGTTGTCGAGCACCAGCCGATTCGCGAGGCGGTGGCCCACGCCGCCTTGAATCTCGCCCGCGACCTGCGCCTGCGCAGTATCGTGATTCCAACAAATAGTGGCGCGACTGCGCGCATCATTGCCGCTGAGCGCCCATTGGCATTGAGCTTGGGCGTGTGTGCCAAGGAGACCATTTGTCGGCGCCTGGCTTTGCACTGGGGGGTGATCCCGGTGCTCGTGCCCGTAGCAGACGTCCGCGACTGGCGCCGTCTGTGTCGTGCGATCAGCAAACAGTGTTCGTTGACGGCACCCGGCAGCGCGGTGTTGATCGTCTCAGGCTTTAACGAGCAGGAGGCGCTCAATGAGCCGGTGCTCAAGCTAATGCAGCTTTGAGCGGCGGCGACTATGCAGACCGCGGTAACTGCGCCAGGTAAGCAACAGCGCCAGCAGCAGAACAACTAGAAGTAGTCCGTAGAATTGACTGTGGCTGAGCAGCGGTGAGGAGCGGATAACGACGAGATTGTCGCGATGTACGTAGCGGTGCGCCACGGCCGCAACGTCATCGGCCGAGACAGCCTTCACGGCGGCCTCGAGATCAGTAAACGCGCCATCGCGCTCGAAGCGGCGCCAATTGGATGCATAGTAGTCGGCGATATCGGCGTTGTCCTGATAGGCCTGGGCGAAGCCGAGCAGGATTCGCCGCTGCATCCGTTCGACGGCGGCAGCATCCAGCGGTCGCGCCTGCAAGTCGTCAACATGCTCGAGTAGCAATGTTACCGCGTCCTCGATCCGCTCGCGATCCACGTCGGCGAACATCTTGAATACGCCCGTCTTCTGGTCTAATCCCAGTGAGCTTCCCGGCGCATAGGACAGACCACGTGCCACCCGCAGCTCGTTGTAGAGATGCAGATTGAGATGCTCGCGCAAAATCATCAGCGCGAACACGTCAGCGGACACGTAGCCGGGAACACTGAAGGCGAGCGTCGCCTCGGCATCGCTACCCAGCACCGGTGACAGTGTGCCACTAAGCTCGTGATAGCCGATCGGTCGCACCACATCCTGCATATCGTCTGCGCCGAGGTTGCTTGGCACGAGCTGGCCAAACGTTCGTTCTATTTGCGTCAACACGCTATCCTGGCTGAAATCGCCAACCACGATGAGTGCCATGTTGTTGGCGACGTAGTACTTGGCGAAGGCTTGCAGTACATCCTCGCGCGTAATGGCGTCCGCCGTTTGCAGTTCTGCGCAATTCATGTGGGCTGGCCACAGCAGATCGTCTGCTTTTGCCTCAGCATCGACGCCGATCCCGTAGCGATACAGCCAGCGGCGCAGGGTCGAAGGGCGGCCGCCCATTTCGCGGTGGACGATGTCGCGACTCAGCGCCACGTTCTCGGCGCTGATCTGCGAGTCGGTAATGATCTCGTACAGCGTATTCAGGGCGACGTCGGTGTGCTTGCTGAAGATGTCCACCTGGTAGGTGGTTTTTTCTCCGCCGGTGCTGGCATTCCAGCTGCCACCATGGTCCTCAATCAGGGCGTCGAGCTCGCGCTCAGTGTGACGGGAGGTGCCGGTAAACAGCAGATGTTCGAGGAAGTGTGGAGTTTCTTTGTAACCGCACGGGAAGTCGTACATACCGACATGTACTACCAAACGAATGGCAACATTGCGCGCACCTTCACGGGAGCGTAGTACCACGCGCAGCCCATTGGCGAGCGTCGTGGTGTGGACTTCATAGAGCCCAGCCGGCGTGTACTCGCCGGCGGTGGCTGTACTCGGCCTGGCCGCAAGCGCGAGCACGGCCACCGCCAAAGCAAGCAGGGCCACGAGCGAGGCGCGCGAAACGCCGGCTGCGGTCAGTACTATGGGCGCGACGCGTTCAGGGATTCTCAGGATCGCAGGTTCCTTCGCGCACCCAGGTTCCCTTTTCACAGCGCAGCAACTCGCTGCTGCCGCTGCAGACGAATTGGCCGCTGGGGTAAGTGACACCGTTGAAATAGCACAACGCGTGTTCTTCCACCTCCTGGGCTATAACCTCAAAGTCCTCGTCTGTCTCTTCCATGATAGGAGAGGTGCGCAACTCCGGATCCGGTGCGCCGACATAGGGTGGTCTTTGCTCGTTGGTCATCGCTAGTCCTCGCTCGGCAGCTTGTTGGGTCCGACGCTCTAATCTTAGCACCGTCGCCACAGCTGGCCCATGGTGGCGAGCCCGCAATAGATAAAGAGGCGAACAGCCCACCGGGCTGCCCGCCTCGCGCACGCGACTACAGTTGGGGTCAGTCGATGCGCACAGCAATGCGCGCGGTGGTCATGGTGACGCTATCCGCGTCGTACGCGCCGTCGGCACGCAGCCCGCTGACTGTGCCACCGTCAGCGACGCGCGCCTCGATAGCGGCGACAAAGTCGCCGAAGCTGGTGTGCAACTGAATGATGCCGTCTTCAGCCACCCAGTACAGTCCCTCACCGCTGGCCTGGGGCATGAGGCTCAACGGCAGTGGCGCCTCGAGCAGATCCGTGCGAATACCACGCTGGATCAGATAGTGAGCGCCACCGGTTTGATCCAGATTCAAGGTAAGCACGCTGGCACTGCTGGTTGCAAACGGCGTCTCAGTTGGCGGTACCCAATTCACTAGCGCCGTGGCCGGGGCTGCGGAAACTTCGACCACGCTGTGTGCTTCGAAGTCGGCCGGAGCCTGACCGAATGGCCGGACGAAGCCGCGTACCGCAATAGGGGTGCCGGGCGCCAGACCGGCGAGGTTTAAGCTACCCGTGTCAATTTCATACGTGCTCGGGTCCGCGTCGAACACCGGCTCGGTGCCGGTGCCAGTGAAGTCGAATGTAGTCACGGGGCGGCCGTCGATGAGTTGCAGTGCCATCAACAGTGGGTTTGCTACATCAAGGTCGTTGTCCGCCAATGTGCCGCGCAGGGTTGTCAGCAGCATGCGCGCATAGCCCTCGCTGGCATCGAGCTCGAGCTCACCGGGCTGACGATTCGTCAGCGTCCCCAACATCCACAGCCTCTGGCCCACGGAAATGTCGTCAATGTCGAATTCCTCGAGCGAGAGTTGGCGCTTCACCATGGTCGTTTCACCGACCCGAACGGTGACCGCATCCCTGAATACCACGCTACCATCATCACGAATTAAGGTTGCACCCTTCAACGTCACGACATTGTCGGCACGAGCAACTACATTGCCGCGTACTGCGTCGAGATTGCCACCGGGAACGCTGCTGCCGGCATAGACTTCAGTGGCCTCGAAGCGCAATGGCTCTCTCTTTATCTCGCCGACGACGACAGTCGCGGCGAAGGTGGGTAGCGTATCCAGTGCCAGCAGGCCGCCGGCGCCGGTATAGCTTGCGCCGTCGATGTCGTAGACCGTGTCCGTGGTACTGGTCACGGTCAAACTGCCAAAGCGCTCACCCGTGTCGCTCAGTGGTCGATAGAACGGGCGCAGGATGACGGCGAAGTTCTGCGCGACGACGTCGACGCTCTTCAGCGCGCCGCGCAGCCGGTGTGGCTTGGGTGACTCCAGCAACACATCGGCGAGCAGGAAGGGTTCAACTGTTTGCACGGGCTGGCCCGCTTCGAAGACAACCGTGTTTGAGGCCTTGAGGTCGAAGTCGAGCGTCAGGTGGGCCGGGATACCGGGCGTGATGCGCAGACTGTTGCGGTCCTCCAGGCGTACTGATACCTCGAGTACGCCCACCGGGGCACCATTCGTGTCGAGGATTTGCTCGACCTGGACCGGTTCGCCACTCTCGTCTTCGACCCAGATGTCAGCGGCGCTGTAGTCCAGCTGCATTGTGCTTTTGACATAGATGCCGCTAGGTATCGTCGCCGCGGTCAGAAATTCCGTCAATTCAGTGTATTCGGCGAAATCCACGCGCGTGGTCAACGGCAGTGTTTCGACAACGGTGCCGTCAGCGCGCGTCAATTTCAGTGAAACGACATCGACGGTATAGCTGAGAAAGTCACCGGGCGCGTCTGTCAGCGCGATGACGACGTCACCGGTCTCGTTGTCTGCGGTATCAGTACTACCGCCGCCGCAGGCACCGAGGGCAACGGCAACGATGCCCAGTGCCGCGATAAGCAGCCAACGGCGCAGCACAGCGGCGTTGGGGGTGAGGCCAAGTGAATGGCAGAGTTGTGTCAACATGCGTACGATCCTCCACGTGATTGATTTGCACTGCGGCCTGTTTGCCGCTCGTACTTGTGTTTAACGCGAGGCGTGGAGTTCGGTTGACAGGAACTCTGCGGGCTACCAGCGATAGGCGAAACCCGCGCTGGCGAAGGTCAATGGCGTCTCATTCGTGTCCGGGTACTGCTGACCGGCCTTGACGCGCAACTGCCAGCGAGCGGTGACATCCCAAAAGGCGCTGAGCGTGATGGCGTTGCTGCGGCTGTCGTCCACGGCCGAGACACTTTGGAACCAATCCACGCCGAGCATTGCGCCTGGCAGGGCATAGTACGCGGCTGCGCTGATGCGCTCGTCCTCGAGGCCGGCCGCAAGCTCCAGCGTTTGGCGCGACAACGTCCCGCGCAGCACCAGCAACAGCGCGCGCAGACTGGCCACCCGCGACAGATCTTGTTCGTAGTAGTTCTTGTTGTAACCCAGCGTGATACTGAGCGGGCCGAGTCCAAAGTAAGTGGTGGAAACACCATAGCCATTGCTGTCTACCGTGCGGGTGCGGCCGCCTAGCGTATGCATGTCGATAGCCCTGGTCTGTGGTGCGAGCTGCAGATTCCAGTCGCGAGTGTTGGCGCCCAACTGCACGCGCACCGTCTGCGTGGTGATGGCATCTGCATCGCCCCAATGGGAGGCATCAACACCAAATGTGAACGGGCCGAATGGCTCGCTGCTCACGCCGGCCGCGAGATAGTCGGTTGTGACGTCAGTCGCCTCGAGCACGATCGGTCCGATGGCGATTTCTTCGACCTTGCTGTGGGTGCGGGCGGCGGCGAGGAACAACATGAGATCGGGCAGGCCGAAATTGAACTCGGCGTAGTAGTCCTCGCCGCCATCGTCGTTGAGACCCGCTTCGAGGACGAACTGATTGGCCAGCCCGACCATACCCGTTTCCGGTCCCTGAACAGGCTGCTCTGCAACTGCATTGCGTCCGCCGAGCACGGCCAGCGCGACGGCGGTAGCGATCGTTCTTTTAACTGTTCCAGCCCCCAAGCGGTATCGTTTAGTCGGTCTCCTGCTAGCGGCGCTGCAGAAGTTGCTGACGCTGCTGAGGTGTCATTTGGCGTAGCTGTTGACGATGTTGCATGAGCTGCTGGCGTTGTTGCGGGGACATGTCCTGCCACAGGCGGCGCAGCTCTTGGCGCCGCTCCGGCGGCAATTCGCGGAACCGACGAAAGCTCTCGCGCACCGCGCTTTGCTCATCGGGCGGTAGAGCGCGAAATCGCTCGAAACGCTCCATGACCTGGCTGCGTTGAGCCGGCGTCAACGACTTCCAAGTCGCAAGTTTCTCGCGCGCCCGCGCGCGCTGCTCAGGGCTCATGGTCAACCAGCGCGCGGCGCCTTTTTGCAGCGTCTGTTGGCGCTCGGTGGGCAAGGACTCCCATGAAGCCTCGAAACGCTGCAGCACACGTTGCTCATCGACGCTGAGGGTGTTCCAGCCGACACCTTCAGCCGCTACGGCGGGTCCCAGCGCAGTCAGCACCATCAGGACCAAGCCCACACGCAAGGACCGCTTACTCATTGTCTGTGCCCTCATTCTTGCCGTCATCGTCTGGTTCATCGAGTGTCGCCAACAGATCCAGAGGATCGACCCATTGACCATCATCGCCCTCCCAGCTGCCCAGGAATTCGAGCAGCTCTATGCTCGGCGGCTCCTCGCTGGCCGCTGCGTCGGCGGCCACCAACAGCGTGATGACCAGAGGCCAAGTGGCCAACCACGTACTACCCGACACGCTGTTGCTCCGCCAGCCACTGATAGAACTCCAGGTTTTCGTACAACTCCAGGTCGTCCGGACTGCCCAGCACCGGCAGTGCGTCGATGGCCAGCACCGATTCGTCATGGGTGTTTTGCTCGGGCCACAGTACGAGCCCCACCACCAGCGCTAACGCGAGGCTCGCTGTAGCGGCTACCGGGACCAGCCAGCTCACGGGCGCACGCGCTGGCATTAGGGCGGTGCGCCGCGCTGCGGCCAGCCGGGCACGCGTGGCCGCGTCGATATCGTCGGCGCTGGCGTCCAGCACGCCGCGAATGTCATCGACGAATTTCTGCTTGGCGTCGTCTTTCTTCATGGCCAATGTTCCCCGAGCAGTTCACGCAGCCTGTGCACGGCGCGTGAGTAATGTGTCTTGACGCTTCCCTGCGAGCAACCCATGGCATGGGCGGTCTGCGTGACATCCAGTCCGTCCCAGACGCGCAGCAGCACGGCCTGGCGCTGGCGCAGCGGCAATACCGCCAGGGCCTGTTCGAGCCGCGCCAGTGCTTGTTGCTGCGCAACCTCGCGAGAGGGCTCGACATGTTCGGGTGCCGGAGCGTTCTCCCACGCTGCCACCTGCGAGGCCTCCTCATCTCGCCCCCCCAGCCAGACGCGAAAGCGCTCGCGCACCGCGCGGCGCCGGTACCAGTCGCGAATGGTCGTCTGGAGAATGCGCTGAAACAGCGGTCCCCAGTCGGCCTCATCGCGCTGGCCATAGCGGCGCACCAGTTTCAACATGGCCTCCTGCACAACGTCCAGGGCATCCTCGCGCCCGCCTGTGGCCAGCACTGCCATGCGGTAGGCGCGTCGCTCGACGTCAGCGAGAAAACGCTCTAGTGCGACGCTGTGCGCCAAGCTCAGGCCCCCCCAATCACCCAGGTTTGTGCGTTGGCAATGCCAGCTGGGACATCAATTGGCCACGCTACTGTGGTTAACGCAGCACTGGGCCATCGGTTGACAGCTGCACCATGCAATGCCCGGCACCTGGAGCGGAACATGGCTAAGCCTATGAAAATAACTTACTGTTGACGTTGATCAATGTCGCCAACCCGGATTGCCCGGAATCTATACGTACACTTGTTGTGCTGGCTCTGGCCCCAGTCGCAAATGGCGCGGCTGCGGCATCGCCCGCCCCGTGCCCGCGGTGCGGATTGCGCCCCTCGCAGCATGCTAGCGGCGGCCCGAGGCAGATCACAACGCGTTCGAGTCTTATCGGAGGAGGCCGCCACGCCATGCCCCATTACACCACAGAAGACATCCGCAATATCGCCCTGGTTGGGCACGCCGGCTCCGGTAAGACCAGCCTGGCCGAAGCGCTGCTGGCCACGGCGGGCGCCATTAACAACCCGGGCAGTGTTGACAAGGGCAACACCGTTTCGGACTTCGAAGCTGAGGAACGGGATTTCCACCACTCGCTCGGCATTGGTCTGCTGCACACGGACCACCAGGGCGTTCACGTCAACATCATTGATACTCCCGGTTACCCGGATTTCATCGGGCAGACGCTGGCCGTGTTGCCTGCCGTGGAGACCATTGCCCTTGTGATCAATGCTCAAAACGGCGTTGAGACCTCGGCCCGGCGTCTGTTCGACTGGGCCCGGCAATTGCATTTGTGTCGGTTAATCATCGTCAACAAGATTGACGCCGACGGCGTGAATCTGCCCCTGCTGCTCGAACAGATCCAAGATGCGTTTGGCAAGGAGTGCCTGCCCATTAACTTGCCCGCCAAGGGCGGGCGCTCGGTTGTCGACTGTTTTTTCCAGCCCTCGGGCGACGCTGATTTCTCCTCAGTTGAGGAGGCCCACACGGCGTTGGTCGATCAAGTAGTCGAGGTCGATGAAGAGCTGATGGCTCTGTATCTCGAGCAGGGTGAAGAGATCGCGCCCGAGCAGTTGCACGATCCCTTCGAAGAGGCGCTGCGCGAAGGACACCTGATGCCGGTCTGTTTCACCTCGGCCACGGCAGGGGTGGGCATCAAGGAGCTACTCGATGTATTCGAACGGTTGATGCCAAATCCGACCGAAGGCAATCCCCATCCGTTTCTGACTGAAGACGAACAGGGCGTGCGCGAAATACACCCCCGCCCCGATCCGGCCAAACACGTCCTTGCTCACGTGTTCAAGGTCGCCTACGACCCCTTTGTCGGCAAGCTCAGCGCCTTTCGCATTCATCAGGGCACCATCACCAAGGACACGCAACTCTATGTCGGTGATCGGCGCAAGGCGTTCAAAGTGGGGCACCTGTTCAAATTCCAGGGCAAAGAGCACCCGGAGATCGAGCGAGGGATCCCCGGCGATATCTGTGCGCTGGCCAAGGTCGAGGAGACAGAACGTGATGCGATTCTGCACGACTCGCATGACGAGGATAATGTTCGTTTCCAACCGCTGAATCTGCCGACCCCGGTCTTCGGATTGGCGATCCGGCCCAGCAGTCGCGGCGACGAGCAGAAGTTGTCCGACGCCTTACACAAGCTGACCGACGAGGACCCCTGCCTGATCGTCGAGCACAACGTGGCGACCAATGAGACCGTATTGCGTGGTTTGGGCGAATTGCATTTGCGTATTGCTCTGCAAAAGCTCACCCAACGTTTCAATGTTGAAGTTGACACTCAGCCGCCCAAGATCGCGTACCGTGAGACGATCACCCAGCCCGCTGAGGGACATCACCGCCACAAAAAGCAAAGCGGCGGCGCCGGACAATTCGGCGAAGTGTTTCTGCGTATCGAGCCGCTGGAGACAGGCGCGGGCTTCGAGTTCGTCAATGCCGTCGTGGGTGGCTCCATTCCGGGGCAATTTATCCCGGCCGTGGAGAAAGGTGTCCGCCAGGTTCTGGCCGAAGGGGCGATCGCCGGATATCCATTGCAGGACGTCAGGGTCACGGTCTATGACGGCAAGTTCCACGCCGTCGATTCCAATGAAGTTTCCTTTGTCATGGCGAGTCGCAAGGCATTTGTCGAAGCCTGTGCTCGTGCCAAGCCGCTGTTGCTCGAGCCGATCATGACGGTGCAGGTGGTGGCGCCACAGGACAAGATGGGTGACATCAGTGGAGATCTGTCGACGCGCCGTGGGCGTATAACCGATACGCGCAGTGAGTCCGATGGCTCACTGACTGTCACGGCTCAGGTTCCGCTGGCGGAACTGGAGGACTACCAGTCGCGATTGAAGTCGATGACCGGCGGCGAAGGGTCTTTTACCATGGAACTGGCGGGCTACGAACCCGTGCCTGCAAATATTCAGCAGCAGATCGTCGCCGCTTACAAACCGCACGAAGACAGCTGAAGGGGCGAACTGGCCGGCGGGCGCTGTTGGTCGGCCGAATCGGCTCAGTGAAAGAACCAATAGGCGATGAGTATCGCGCTGGTGATGCCCACCGCATCGGCGAGTAGGCCACAGGCCAGCGCGTGACGCACCCGACTCAGGCCGACACTGCCAAAGTACACGGCCAGAACATAAAAGGTGGTTTCGGTGCTTCCCTGCACGACGGCGGCAACGGTGGCCGCGAACGAGTCAACGCCGAACTCATTCATGGTCTCAAGCATCATGGCCCGCGCCCCACTGCCACTGAGCGGCTTCATCAATGCAGTCGGCAGGGCGTCGACAAAATCGGTATTGGCACCGAGATTCGACAATACCCAGGCGATGCCTTGGGTGATGCCGTCCAGCACGCCACTGGCGCGCAACATCCCGATCGCCACCAGCATGCCGACCAAATAGGGGATCAGCTTTATCGCCACCTCGAAGCCCTGCTTCGCGCCGTCGATGAAGGCTTCATACACATTGACCCGTCGCAGCCATCCGGCTGCCAGGCAGCCAATCATGACGCACAACAATGCGGCGTTGCCGAGCAATGCCGACTGGCGTGTGAGCTCAGCCGGTGTCAAGCCATGGAAATGGGCGACCAATGCCGACATCAACAGCGCAAAGCCGGCGAAGTAGGCCAGCACCACCGGGTCGAACAGGCGCAGACGTTGAATCCAGGCAACGGCCAGCAGTCCAGCCAGCGTTGATGCCGTGGTCGCCAACAGAATGGGGATGAAGACAGCGGTTGGATCCGCGGAACCTTGTTGGGCGCGAAACAAGAACACCGTGATGGGGAACAGCGTGACCGATGAGGTGTTCAATACCAGAAACAAGATCTGGGCATTGCTTGCGGTGTTGTCGCTGGGGTTGAGCTCCTGCAGGTCGCGCATGGCCTTGAGGCCCATGGGCGTGGCGGCATTATCCAGGCCCAGGACGTTGGCGGCGAGATTCATCGTCACCGAACCCAAGGCCGGGTGACCGGCGGGGACTTCAGGCATCAGGCGCTTGAACAAGGGCGTCAGCGCGCGCGCCAGTTGCTTGATTACGCCGGCACGTTCGGCGACCTGAAACAATCCCAGCCACAGGCACAACACGCCGATCAGTCCCAGCGCGATTTCTGCGCCCAGTTGAGCCATGTCGAAGCTGGCCTGGACGACCTCGGCGAATATCTGGGACTCACCCTGGATCAGCCAGGTATAGACGGTGGCCAGGAATCCGGCGACGAAAAAGCCGAACCAGATGTGAGCGAGCACGTGGCGACTCCGCGGCCGGTATCAGCCGCTGTTTGCGCGGCGAGGGGCGAGCGCCCCGGCACGGAGTGACGAGATGCGGGCAGGGTTCCGCGCGTGCCGCCAGATCAATGCAGCACAGCAGCCTTCTTGATCGGCGCCTCGGCCTTCACGTCCTCTTCGGCCGCCTCGCCGATCGATGGCAGCGGCCCCGGTCCCGCGTTCGCTTCCATCTCCGCTTCGTCATCGCTGGTATCCGCACCACTTTCGGCGGCCGTGGGCACGCTCTCGGGGGGAGGCGGTGTCGGTGTCGGCGCGGGCCCGGCCTTCGCGCCCGATGCGGGTTGATCGATTAACCTCGTGTCGGGCAGATCGAGCTGCGGTGTGTCCTGTGCGATCTCGCACAGCTCGTTAGCACCCTGTGCAAGGTGCTGGTATACCGCACGATAATTGTCGGTCATGCTTTGAAACAGATCCGAGGTCTTGGCAAAGTGTGCATTGACCTGTTCCCGGTAGGCGCGGTGTACGTTACGCTCGTTCTCGAGGGTTTCCTGGAGTTTGCGCTCGCGCTCGCTATTGGGTACGAACCGGTAGGCGATGAAAATGCCGGCGATGATGCCAACCGCCAACATGAGTAAGCCAATCGTCCACAGCCAGCTTGCATCAACCGTCATCGTTTCTGTCTCCTTGCCTGACACAGTAGACGGTACAGCAACCGGTGCCATCGCAGCAACGTTTGCGCGCGCCTGCACTCGGTTGGGGCATGCGCCCGCGGTCTCGCCAATACGATCATGGCGATGAGGACGCGAGGCGTTGTTGCCGCAGGCCATGCGGAGACGGCGCAGGCGGCTGAAGCTGTGCTGCGTGATGGTGGCAACGCGTTCGACGCGGTTGTTGCCGCGCATCTGACCGCGTGCGTCGCCGAGCCCGTGCTGTCGTCGCTGGCCGGCGGCGGCTTTCTGCTCGCCGTGCCAAGGCAAGGCCAGCCCGTTGTCTGTGACTTTTTCGTGCAAACGCCCCGCCGCAAGCGAGCGCCGGTCGACATCGATTTCAGACCGATTCACGCCGATTTCGGTACTGCTCGGCAGGAGTTTCACATTGGCCTCGGAGCGCTGGCCACGCCGGGTTGTGTCCGTGGTCTGTTCGAAATCCAGCGTGAGTTGGGCAGCATGCCTATGCGCCGGCTCGTCGAGCCGGCGGTTGAACTGGCGCGCCGCGGAGCGACGATTAATGACTTTCAGGCCTACATCTTTGACATCGTTCACCCGATATATTTGGCCACGGAGTCAGCACGGGCGATCTTTGCCGACCCCGACGACGCCGAGCACATGGTCGGCGCTGGACGGCGGCTATCACAGCCTGACCTGGCGGACACCATGGAGCTGCTTGCTATCGAAGGCGCCGACCTGTTTTACCGCGGCGAGATCGCCCAGGCGATCGCATCGGCGTGCGCCAGCGGGGGCGGTCACCTCGCGCTCGATGATCTGCGCCACTACCAGGTGCAATGGCGCGCGCCGCTGACACGGAATTATCGCGGCAACCAGATACTCACCAATCCGCCGCCGTCATCCGGCGGTTTGCTGATTGCATTCGCCCTACAGCTCATGGAGAGCACCGAGCTGGGCGCATTGAGATTCGGTTCACGCGCGCATTTGACCCTGTTGGCCGAAATCATGCGCCTGACCAACAAGGCGCGCATCGAGGCACACCTCAGCGCGGTCGAGCCGCTCGCGGAACATGTGTTGCTCGATCCCGACCTGATTGCACTTTATCGTGCCCAGGTGCTGGGTCGGGCGGCGGCATTGCGCGGGACAACTCACGTGAGCGTAATCGACGAACACGGCAACGTTGCCAGCATGACGGCCAGCAACGGAGAGGGTTGTGGTCACATCGTGGCGGGTACCGGCATCATGCTCAATAACATGCTGGGTGAGGAGGACCTCAACCCTGGCGGCTTTCATCGCTGGCGGCCAGACTCGCGCATGACTTCAATGATGGCGCCCAGTGTAGTGCTGCGCCCGGAGGGCGCGCGTATCGCACTCGGATCCGGCGGTTCGAACCGTCTGCGCAGTGCAATACTGCAGGTGCTCAGTAACGTGATTGACTTTGACATGCCGTTGGAGACTGCCGTATGCGCGCCGCGCATCCACATCGAAGGTGAGCATATCAGCATCGAGAGTGGGTACTCTCGGGACGTGCTCAATCACTTGCAGGACGAATACCCGCAGCACACGCTGTGGCCGGAGATGAATCTGTTTTTCGGCGGCGCCCACACTGTCAGCCAGCGCTCGCGCGAGTTTCACGGGACCGGTGATCCGCGTCGCGGTGGTGTGGCAATTGTTGTTGATTAGACGGTGTATGCGATGAGTGCGCGCGACGCATTCATTCTGGTCGCCGCGTGGTGCGGCTATTTCGCTCTTCACTCGTTGCTGGCGTCGCTCTGGCTCAAGCGCTGGGTCGCCGCGCACAAGCCCGCCTGGTTGCCCGGCTACCGTCTTGGCTACAACCTCGTTGCTATAGCACTGCTGGTCGTGCCGCTATGGTTGACGTTCGCGATCGACAGCCCGGTGCTATGGCAATGGCAGGGGTTCGGTGCGTGGTTGGCCAATGCCCTGGCCGTTGCAGCCCTGCTGGCTTTCGTTTGGTCGCTGCGCTACTACGACGGCGCCGAATTTATGGGGCTGCGCCAGTGGCAACGTCGGCAAACGAGCGCGGAGGATCAAGAGCGCTTGTACATCTCTCCACTACATCGGTTCGTGCGCCATCCCTGGTACAGTTTGGGCCTGGTGTTGATGTGGACCCGTGACATGAACGTGGCTTTGTTCATCACCGCCGTCACCATCACGCTGTACTTCGTCGTCGGCTCGCGACTGGAGGAGCGCAAGCTGGTTGTCTATCACGGCGACGCATATCGGGAGTATCGGCGGCGCGTCCCCGCGTTGGTGCCAAGGCCGTGGCAATTTCTCACCAAGGCACAGGCGGATGACTTGCTCGCCAGGTGGCGAGGGAGAAGTAATTAGTAGCTAGGCGCAAGGAGCTGAGCACCAGGATGCGCCAAGATGTTGTCCCTGATCCCTCGCGACTGGCAACGAGTTACCAATTGACCTACGCCGCAGGCCTCGACTACCTTCTCAAGCGGGCGGGTCGCCGGTGGTGAGATTCGCCACGACTTGAGGGAACCACAACAACGACACCACGGAGGCAATATGTCCGAATCCAACCCGTATCAGACACCCAGCGCAAATGTCGAAGGCCCCAGTGCTTCGGCGGGTGAATTGACGGAACCACGCTCAGTGAGCATCGGTCGCGGCTGGGGCTGGTTGTCCGAAGCTTTCGGCCTATTCGCAACGAGCTGGGGGATCTGGATAGTGAATATCCTGATCTTCGGCGTGCTGATTATCCTGCTGTCGTTGATTCCGGTAGTTGGCGCGTTGGTGACGAGTCTGCTCAGCCCCGTATTTCTGGCTGGTTTCATGTTGGGCTGCCGCGCCATTGATGACGGCGGAAAGCTCGAGGTTGCGCATTTGTTCGCCGGGTTCTCGCGCAACACGGGCACATTAGTCGGTGTCGGTGCCCTCTATCTTGTTGCCACGCTGGTCGCGATGGTCGTGACCTTTGGATTGATGATGCTGCTGGGTGCGGACCTGGCAACATTGGGGCAGGACGTCGGTGGTATGCCTGGGCAAGGCCCAGAAGGCTCGCCACTGGTCCCGTTGCTCGTGGTACTGGTGGTGATTGCGCTCTTTATCCCGGTCATGATGGCATACTGGTTCGCGCCTGTGCTGGTGGTGTTGCATGACCGTGGTGTGATCGAGTCGATGGTGCTGAGTTTCAAGGGATGCTTGCGCAACATATTGCCGTTTCTGGTCTACGGCATTATCGCATTTGTCCTGCTGCTGCTTGCCTCGATTCCGCTGATGCTGGGATTGCTGGTGATGATGCCGGTACTCATCGCGTCGATATACACCGCCTACCGCGATATTTACCTCAGCTAGGCCAGGGAAATTGTCAGACAAAAAGTACCCCGCCCCAAGGGGCGGGGCTCGCATCAAGCTAGACGCAAGAAGCAATCAGAAGCATCCCCAGCGTAGCCCCGTTGACGGGGCAGGGCATTGTCGCTACGCGACAGATTCGTGGCCCGTTGCGCCTGCGGAGAAAGTCCAGACATTGGAAGCTGTGTTGAGGGGCGGAACAGGTGAGAAAGATCGAGACGGGATTGGAACATTTCATCTTCCGCAGTCGCTGGCTGCTGGCACCGTTCTTCGTCGGCCTGTTGATTGCCATTGGCGCGCTGCTGGTCAAGTTCGCTAAGGAACTGCTCGGCCTGTTGCCCAAAGTCCTCTACGGCACGGAGAGCGAAGTCATCGTGTCAATTCTCAGTCTGGTTGATACCGCGTTGATTGCGAGTCTGTTGTTGATCATCACGTTCAGCGGATACGAGAATTTCGTTTCCAAGATCGGCATCGGCGAGCATGAGGACCGGCCCGCCTGGATGGGTAAAGTGGGTTTCTCGGATCTGAAGCTCAAGCTTATCGGGGCCATTGTCGCGATTTCGGCAGTCGAGTTGCTCAAGGCGTTCATCAACGTCGCACAGCTCACTAACGACCAGCTCATGTGGAAGGTCCTCATCCACCTGACGTTCGTTGCCTCCGGGGTCCTATTCGCTGTGACCGATCGCATCGCCGAGGGCAAGAGCGGGGCGCACTAGCGGCGGTCATCGCGCGCCAGGCCTGCTCCATCCAGCTCCGCTGCCACGCCCGAACAAGCAAAACCACACAGTTTGCGGGTTGAAATATTAGAGAGTGCTAATATACTACTGCTCCAGTCAACCTTTCCTGGAGGTCACATGTTCTGGAACGTGAAAGAAATCGATGCGCCTGAGTTGGCCCGCTGGATTGAAGATGAAGGCGAGACCATTCGCATTATCGATGTACGCGAGTTTTCTGAGATTGCCGCCGGTACGATCGAGGGTGCGGAGCCGATGCCGCTGGCGACGGTTCCTGTGCGCATGAGCGAACTGGGTCAGGACGAAAAGCTGGTCTTCATTTGCCGCAGCGGCGCTCGTTCCGCTCAGGCCTGTGCCTACCTGCAACAGTTTGGCTTTGACGACGTCTACAACTTGCGTGGCGGCATGATTGGCTGGTTCCAGAATGGTCTGCCCGCCCGTGCCTTGCCCCGAGCCGTCTGACGCGCGGCTGGTTCAACCGCCCTCTTCGGCGCGTGCCGGCGCCTCGTCACTGGTGAAGTAGGCGCCGTAGAGGCGGTAGTAGAGCTTGATCCAGAACGGCGACAGAAGGGTCGTGTAAGCGATGACGATCACGATGGCTGCGTAAATCTCATTGTTGAAGATCCCCGAGACCCTGCCGAGCTCGGCGAATATCAGCCCCACCTCACCGCGCGGCACCATGGCCATCCCCACGGCCACGCGCGCGTGATGGTTTTCCGGAATCACCAGCCCGCCGACCAACTTGCCTGCAATCGCCGCTGCGCCGACTGACAGCGAGAAGATCCAGAAGAACGCCGAGCTCCAGTCCACGGCTGATAGATCCAGTGACAAACCAACCATCACAAAGAAGATCGGCGTAAACAGTTGAATAATCGGTTTCATCTGATCGTGTAGCTGGCGGTTGAAGCGCTTGTCCATGCGCAGGCTGGCCGCAAATGGCAGGAAGAAACGCCGTGACAAAGCGATTCCAGCGGCAAATCCGCCCAGCAGCTCTGGTGCTCCCATGGCGTGGGCGAGCGCGGCAAAACCCAGCACCAAGGACACCAATGCCGTTGGAATGATCCCCGGCGCATCACTGAGCTCATGGAAGCGCTTGATGAGTAGCGACAGCAACTTCGCCGCAATGGGCGCCAACAGGAAGAACACGGTCACGAACAGCACGATGCGCCCGGCGTTCGCCACGCTGACACTGCCGCTGACCGAGAAGTCATATAGAACCGCGAGCAGAATCACACCCAATACGTCATCCACCACAGCGGCGCCGAGCACAATCTGACCTTCGCGACTGCGCTGGCGGCCCAGGTCGGCGAGGATGCGCACTGTCACGCCAATGCTGGTTGCCGTGAGCGTCCCGCCCACGAACAGCGAGACCAGCATCGGTTGGGCAAAGGTGTAGTAGCACAGCCCGAAACCAAGCAGAAACGGCACGATGAAACCGGCCAGCGCTACTACCCCCGCCCGGCCGCCGGCTCGTATCAGTCGGCCGAGATCAGTCTCCAGGCCGACTTCGAACAGCAGCAGGATGATGCCGATTTCGGCCAGGAGCTTGATAACATCGTTGGGCGTGACCCAACCCAGCAGGCTTGGCCCCAGTATGATGCCGGCGACCAACTCGCCAATCACTCGCGGAGTGCGCAGGCGTCCGGCCACTTCGGCGCCCACGCGCGCGGCGATGAGAACGACGGCCAGTTGCAGCAGGATTGTCGGGGTGTCCACTCGAGCCTTGTCCACCAGATAGCCACGACCCGGCGTTGCCGCCACGGAGGTGGCAACGATTGTCGTCGGCGTGCATGCCGACACTCTTAAAGGTAGCGGATCAAGCTGCGCGGACAGGCCCGCGGGGAGCCGAGATAGGGCTGAACACCAGCTGCTCACCCAGGCGGGTGAGCAGCTGGTGTCGGGAGACTATCGGGCGTGGCGCTGCGCCGCTTTGCGCTCGACGGCCTCAAGCAACGCGACGATGCGCTCCGACAAACCAGCGACCCGTCCGTAGGCAGCCTCCGCTTGCTGGCGCTCACCGCGTTCCTTCAGCTCGATGATCTCGCGCACCAGTCGATGCAACTCTTCGTGCGGCTCCTCTAAAGCCGCCATCTCGGTAATGTGACGGTACTTCTCGAGTCCCTCGGCGTAGTACCACTTACCCAGCACGCAATGGCGATGCGATACCGCCTGCTCGCGCGTCAATGACTCCTTACCGTCGAGAAACGCCCGCAGGCGCGCCTTCCATGCCAGATGGGCGGCCTTGGCTTTCGACAAATCGAGCGCCGCATCGTCGAAGCTGAACTCGCTCACGAGCTGTTGCAGTTCCATCGCCAGGTCGGCCAGCTTGTGGGTCGTTTGTGAGCTGCGCGCCGCGCCGCTGGCGGTTTCCTCAGCAATCTGCGCGATGCGCGTCACGTTGCGATTGATCTCCTCCGCCACCGCACTTTGTTCTTCCGCCGCCGAGGCTATCTGGTGGTTGCGATCACTGATTGTGGCCACCGCCGCGGTAATAGCATCCAAAGCCTCGCCTGCCTTGGCGGCCTGTTCAACACTGAGATCGGCTTGCGCCTGGCCTTGTTGCATGGCCTGTGCGGCGCTGCGCGCACCACCTTGTAGGCGCTCTATCATGGCGTGGATCTCTTGGGTGGACTCCTGAGTGCGCTGAGCCAGCGTCCGCACTTCATCGGCCACGACTGCGAAGCCACGTCCCTGCTCGCCGGCGCGTGCCGCCTCGATTGCGGCGTTGAGGGCGAGCAGATTGGTCTGTTCAGCGATGCCGCGAATGACGTCGAGTATTGCCCCGATGGCTTCGCTGTCCCCTTCGAGTTGGCCTATGATATCTGCGCTCTTGCGGACCTCGTCGGCAAGGTGATTGATGCTACTGAGCGACTCCCCCACCACCTGACGGCCACGATCGGCTTGGTCGTTCGCCGCCGCGGCCGCCTCGGCCGCGCCGACCGCACTGCGCGAGACTTCCTGGACGGTAGATGCCATTTCGTTTACGGCGGCTGCCACCTGATCGGTTTCGCTCTGCTGCGCATTCACGCCGCCGCTGGTTTGCTCGACGATCACTGACAATTCGTTGGACGCATCGGCGAGTTGCGTGGAGGCACCGACGATGCGCTGCATCGAGCTCTGGATGCGTTGCATGAACCGGTTGAAGGCCCGTGCGATCTCAGCGATTTCACTACTGCCTCGCTCGTCGAGTCTTACCCCGATGTCGTTGCGCCGTTCAGCCTCACCCAGCATCTGCAAAGTGCGGCTGACTGGTTGGGTGACCAAGCGGTGGACGACCCAGCCGACTGCGATCAGCGTCAGGATTAACCCAACTAGGGCGATGGCGACTCCCTGCAGAGTCGCCCCCTGGATCTTGGCGTACGCTTCTTCCAGCGGGCGTATCACTTCGAACGCACCGTGCAGGTCGCCAACCTTCTTACCGTCCATGACAAAACCGGTGATGTCGCGGCCATCGTTGCGTCCCCAGATGTCCTGCGAGCGGGCGGGATCGCCGTGGCAGTTCATGCACACGTCTCCCAGGCGTACGGGGCGGAAGTAGCGGACCGCGTTTCGACTCTCGTCGATGACGTGGTAGTCAGTCGCGGCGGGATTCTGGGCGAAGTAACGCAGTGCTTCGGCTTCGAGCTTGTCGGGACGGTTGTTCGGATTGCGCGCATTCTCGCGCGGGGTACGAAACTCAAAGCCGCCTTCCCTGGCCTTGGCTTTGGCGGACTCCCAGGCCGCAACCACAGGTACTGAGGCCAGGATCCTGGTTTTGTTCTCCGCCGGGCTGCCCGCGTTGATGTTGCGCAGGGACTCGGGCGAGAACAGTCCCAGTTCCCATTTCCTCTCCATATTCTGGCGCACTGACTCGGCCATCATAATCAGGTTCCGCGCGCCGCGAATTTCGCCTTCAACAACCGCTTCGGCTTCGCTGCGTGCGTTGGCGTAGAGCATCACCCCCTGCAGCAACACCAGGACGGCGCCAATGGCCAAACCCACTCGGACGCCAACTGAACCCAACATCACTCGTGCCATGTGTTTCCCCCAACCAATGGATTGTCGAAACGGCTCGGCCGCGCGGATCGCGGCGACCTCGCCTTGTATCGACGCAAGACCATGATTTTTGAGGGGGCTATTGCAAACAAATGTCAACGCCGCCGTGAGCCCGAGCCACTATTGCCCGCTGCTTGCTTTGACTGGTCAGTGGGCCGCACAATGCGCGCGCCCTTGGTGGTGGTTTGCCGCCGACGAAACTGATTGGATGCCGCCGGAGTCACGTGCCTTGAGTGTTCGTCTTAGCGCAGTACTCGTATGGGGTGTCTTGAGTGGCCCAGGGCTGTGGTCGTTCGTTGCCTTCGGCCAGGACCAGCCGGCAACTCGCCCCGCCGCCGCGCTGCACGTCATTGAGTTACTCGCCGCCCGCAATCCACCTCTCGATCTACGCGCCGGTTTGTTGGTTGTTCCGGACAGCATCGGTGATGAACGCCACCAGAAGCTGCGCGCCTATGCCAAGGACTTGGCGGGCGGTACCCGCGATGATGAGCTGAGCCGCCTGCTGCGCATTTCCGCCTGGGTTCACCAACGCATCCAGCATGACAACTTCAACGCAGCGCCCGCACAAGCCACCGCGCTTGATATTCTCAACCGCGCGGCCCGGGGCGAGCACTTCAGTTGCGTGGAGTTCAGCCGCGTGCTGAAAGAAACCCTGGCTGCCTTCGGCTACGTCGCGCGTACCCTAAGCGTGCAGAGTCCAGCGGTGGCCTATGGGCCCTTGGGTTCGGGGCACGTCGCTAGCGAAGTGTGGTCGAATGCGTTGGACAAATGGGTCTTTGTCGACGCGCAGTGGGGCGTATATGCCCGCCTCGATGCCCGGCCGCTCAGCTTCTATGAGCTTTATCGGCTCAAACAGGATGGGCGATTCAATGATGTCCGCTTCGTGTCTTTGAACGCCAGCGCGCAGCATGATGAACCGGCGGCACGGGCGCACCAGGAGGAATATCGTCACTTCATTGCGAACTACTTTGGCTACCTGTCGGTGCGCTACACGCAGGCCGAACAAGTGGCGAATCTCGTGTTGCCGCTAGACGGTGCGGCGCTTGCGCTAACCTTTCAGGGCCTGGGGCGCAGCGGACAGCTATTTACCACGGAGCCGCGTGACCACTATTTCACGCTCAACCACACCAATATCCTGCTCTACTACCGGGACCAACCCACCGCGAAGCGTCCCCACGGTCAGATTGACATTGCCGACCCAGACGACTACCTCGCGCGTATGTCGGAATTTGCGGCAACTCCCGACTACTTGGTCGTGCTCCACCACAATATGCCCTGGTTCGACCATTTCGAGGTGGCGCTCGATGAAGCACCTTGGCAGCGTCTGGACGACAATGCGTTTACCTGGTCGGCGCGGATCGGCACCCAGACACTGAAGGTACGGGCCGTCAACGAGGTGGGAGTGGTGGGGCCGGTCTCATCGCTGACGCTGCGCTACGGGCCAGCGCGCTAGTCTACGGCCAGGCGCGGTAGAACTCGGCGTAGCGCAGCACTTTGCGCACGTAATCGCGGGTCTCTTCAAAGGGCGGTATGCCGCGGTAGCGGTCGACCGCGTCTTCACCTGCGTTGTACGCGGCCAGCGCCTTGCGAATATCGCCGGCGTAGCGTTGCAGCAGGTCGCGCAGATAGCGCACACCTGCGTCGACGTTCTGGCTTGGATTGTAGCGGTCGTCAATGCCGTAGCGGTGCGCGGTGGCGGGCATGAGTTGCATCAGTCCAGCTGCGCCTTTGACCGAGGTGGCATCCGGATTGAAAAAAGACTCGGCATGGATTACCGCCATAACCAGCGCGTAGTCAACGCTGTGGCGCTGGGTGGTGTGATAGATGAGATTGTCGAAGCGCAGCACGCCGACGATGGGCGGGCCAAATCGCTGTTGGCTCGTGTCGCGAACGTCGCTTTGCGCGGACAAAGCGCTTGAGGTGGGTTGCAGTTCGCCAGCTCCGGCTGCGGCGCCGTAGAGCAGGCCCGCCATGCTAACGATGGGCCAGATAATCTTGAGTCGCTGAATCCGTTCCATGTCTCAGCATGCCACTGTGTCCAAGCATAGTCTTGATTTCGGTTCTATTGGCAGGATGCTTGAGCAAAAAAAAGGCGTGTCGCGAACGACACGCCCTTGCTTAGCCTCAGCGAAGCGCTATGCGTTCAAGCTTTGATAGTAGTCCATCAGGATCTTGGCCACCTCCGGTCGTGAGAACTCCGGCGGTGGAGCGATTCCGTTGCCGAGCATCTCGCGCACCTTGGTACCTGATAGCAGTACGAAGTCTTCCTTGGTATGGTCGGGGGCCTCGCGCATCATCACCACCTTGTTCAGCTTCTTGGAATACGCGGTATGGTCGGCGCGGAAGATCTCGATGTCCAATGCACCCTTGGGCACTTCCTCATCGAAGATCGTCTGCGCATCGAAGGCACCGTAGTAATCACCGACACCGGCGTGGTCGCGTCCGATGATGAAATGGGTCGCGCCCATGTTCTGGCGGAATACGGCATGTAGTACCGCTTCGCGGGGGCCCGCATAGAGCATGTCGAAACCGTACCCGGTGACCATGGCGCTGTTGGGCGGGAAATACAGCTCGACCATCTTGCGGATGGCGGCGTCGCGCACCGGTGCGGGTATGTCGCCGGGCTTGAGCTTGCCGAGCAACATGTGAATGACCAGCCCGTCGCAGCCCAGACGGTCCATGGCCATGTGGCAGAGCTCTTCATGTGCCAGATGCATGGGGTTGCGGGTCTGAAACGCGACAACCTTCTTCCAGCCACGCTCCTTGATCTCGTTGCGGATTTCCACTGCAGTACGGAAGGTGTCGGGGAAGTCCGTCTGAAAATAGCTGAAGTTGAGCACCTGGATCGGGCCGGACACAACATAGCGGCCATGCGAATGGAAGGTGGCGACGCCCGGATGCTCCGGGTCGAGGGTCCGGTACACCTTGTCGGTGATCAGATTGAACTCATCGTCGCTGAGCTCCTCGATGTCTTCGACATCCATGACGGCCAGGATGGGATGTTCTTCGACGTTGGGGTCGCGCAGTGCAATACGCTTCTTGCCCTTGATGGCCGAAACATCTTCAACCAGGTTGAGCACGGGTGTGGGCCAGAACAGGCCGTCGGTGGTTTTCATGTTCTCGGCGACGCTAATCGCGTCGGCGATGTTCATGAAACCAGTCAAGGGGTTGAAGTAGCCGGCACCGAGCATGACGGCATTGGCTGCGGCCGCCGAACTGACTGTGATGGCGGGGAGGCTCTCGGCCTCATGCAGCAGCGCGTCGTGGTCCTTGGGATCGTAGACGAAGCGCGGATTGAGCTCATCCGAGCCGTGGGGCTTGATCATTTGTGCTCTCCTCTGAGTTTTGTCGGGCGATTTTTTGCGGGCTATTGTACCCTCGAACCGCGCCAACGTCTGCTCAGGGAGTACTACTGTCTCAGTGCCATGTCCTCGGGCGTGGTGGCCGCCACAGTCTTGTCTGATTGCGCCTGTAGGTTTTGCCGATACACCGAGTCGATGCGGTGCAGCCGCAACTTGGCCCGGCGCCGCTGTTCGCACAGGACCAGGTAGCGCGTGCCGTCAAAGGGCGTCGTCGCGAAGCAGATGCGGCAGCGTCGGCGCAGCTCCTCGTAGCGCTGCTCGGCGACGGTGCGAAAATCGTGAACGGTGGCCACGGTTGCCTCCTCGGTGCCAGATTGCTCGGCCAGCACGATGCATGATTTGCGCCAATGTGATGAAATTTCTGGTGGTGGCGGCCACAGACTGACCGAATGCGCAGCCAGGCTACAGATGGGGGCTCGATCCGCCGCTAACCAGTGGACATCAGCGGCGAATTTCGCTCAATTTGGAACGGCCCAATCGATGCTGGAACAGCATAACCTCGAACTGCTGCTCGACTCTCACTTTCCCATCGTGGTCGTCGAGACCCACGAGGAACGCCGAAGTGTCGAACTTTTGTCGCGCATTGCCGGCGCAAAGGGCCAGGCGCTGTTTGTCTGGAGCGCGTCCCAAGGGTTGCAGAATCAGGTGCTCGCGGGAACGTGGGCCTTGCGCCTGGAAGACGACATGTCGATTGCGCCAGCGCGGCTGGACACCGACGGCACACTCGAGCCCGAGGCGGCTCTGGAGCACGTCCGCAGCCGCTTGCGTGACGCCATTGTGGTGCTGCTGGATTTCCACCCCTACCTGAGTAATCCGCGTGTCGTGCGGTTGGTCAAGGAAATCGGCCAGGGCTACGCCGAGCGTAAGAACACACTGGTTTTGATTAGCCACAAACTGGAGATCCCGCCGGAGCTCAAGCGGCTGTGTGCCCGGTTCCAGCTGTCATTACCGGATGAGGCGGCGATTCGCCAGTTGGTCCTGGACGAGGCCAAGGCGTGGAGCCTGGCCAACGACCGCCACAAGGTCAAAGCCGACAAAAAGGCCATGGAACTGCTGGTGCGCAACCTTGTCGGCCTCACCGTCAGTGACTGCAAGAAACTCATCCGCAATGCCATCTATCGCGACGGCGCGATCACTCATAGCGACGTCAAAGAGGTCATGGAAGCGAAGTACCGTCTGGCGGGACATGACGGCGTGTTGAGCTTCGAATACGACACCATGAGCTTCGCCGATGTGGGCGGGCTCGCCGTACTCAAGGACTGGCTGGAGCGGCGTCGGCGATTCTTCCTCGAGGCGCGTGAGCAAGCAGGGTTGGACGTCCCAAAAGGCATCATGCTGCTGGGCGTGCAGGGCTGCGGCAAGAGCCTGGCCGCCAAAGCGGTAGCCGGAGTGTGGGGCGTGCCCCTGCTGCGCCTCGACTTCGGCGCCCTCTATAACAAGTACATCGGCGAAACCGAGAAGAATATCCGTGAGGCGATTCGCACCGCCGAGGCGCTGGCGCCGTGCGTGATGTGGATCGATGAGATCGAGAAAGGCGTTCAGGGTGGCAACGACGAAACCGGTACCTCGCGCCGGGTGCTGGGTACGCTGCTGACGTGGCTGGCCGAGAAGAAAGCGCGGGTGTTCATTGTGGCGACGGCCAATGACATTGAAGCGTTGCCGCCGGAGCTGGTGCGCAAGGGCCGCTTGGACGAGATCTTTTTCGTTGACCTGCCCGATCAAGCCACCCGCGCGGAGATTCTGGCGGTTCACCTGAGCAAGCGCGACCTCGATCCCGGGGTGTTCGACTTGTCGCAGTTGGCGGCAGCCACGGAGGGGTTCTCCGGTGCGGAGTTGGAGCAGGCTGTGGTTTCGGCCCGCTACACCGCATTTGCCAAGGATGAATCGCTCAGGATCGAGCATATCCTCACCGAAGTGCGCCACACGCGGCCACTCGCCGTGGTGATGGGCGAAAGGATTGCGGCCCTGCGCGCCTGGGCTCGGGGCCGCACCGTGAACGCGGGCTGAGTAATCCTAGCGAGGGTGTGGCACGGGTATACCCACGGTGGGGTGTCGGGATAGACTCGGATACGACCACCGAATTGGATGACGGGTCAGGGCGCCAGCCCCTATGTGGCCAGCGCCGGGGAGTTTTCAGCGACGGAGCGGGGTGAAATTTGGACATCTTCATCGGCAACGTGCCTGTTCCCGACGGCGATAGCGACGCCGACGCGCTGGTCAACGAGCTGCGCGCAGCACTCGGCGCGGCCGCCAACAAACTTGAATTTTCAGTGTTTCTCAAGCAGCCGCCGCGGGGACAGAAATACTGCTATGCAGTCGTCTCGACACCATCGCCGCGTTTGGGCAATCGCGTGTTGCAGGACCTCACCAATCAGCGTCTTCGTGAGGAGCGCCTCACTGTACGGGCGTTTCTGCCCCGTGCCGCGAGCAACGATCGGCGTGCCATCAATTGGCGTACTCGCGCGTGGCACAGCAGCGAGCGGCGCAACACTGAGCGGCGCTGCTTCAAGGAGACCTATTTGGGGGGCTGGCAGGCCGAGCAGCGGCCTCAACGCAGGTGGTCGGCAGCGCTCGGTACACGCTGGCGTGGCTGGTCGTGGCGACGCCTGATGTCGGCGCGGCGTAGTCGAAAATAGCCCCGAGCCCTGTTACCGGGGCCGTCGACGGCGCCCGTGGCGTCTGTATCCCCCCGCCGAGCTCAGACCTCTGCGCGCGCCGGTCTGCTCGACAGCCCACCCGCGGAACTCGTGCACAGCGTTTGGCCAGGGGCCGCTCAGCATGTGGCGCGCACACCGCACGGTGGCTGGTGTGCCTGCCCGCGACCACTTCAGTTTTCCGACGATCAGCCGATTACTGCCAGGTAGACGGAGCGCCCCTGCTGGGAAGGACCCGCCAGCCGTCCTGTTCGAGCATTCTGCGACAAGATGACTACACAACTGACCATCTGCGACGACTCCAGCTTCGCACGCAAGCAAATGGCGCGTGCTTTGCCTGCCGACTGGCCGGTGGAAGTGACCTTTGCCAGCAACGGTAAGGAAGGTCTGGAGGCAGTCAAGTCCGGCAAGGCGCAGCTCATGTTTCTGGACCTGAATATGCCGATCATGGACGGCTACCAGGTGCTCGAAGCGATCCTTAAGCAAGACCTCAGCAGTAGAGTCATTGTCGTTTCAGGCGACGTGCAGCCCGAGGCGCGGCGGCGCGTGACTGAGCTGGGCGCGCTGGATTTCATCAAGAAACCGATTGACCAGGCTGAGCTCGGCGCCATTCTCGAGCGCCACCAGTTGCGTCAGCATGCTGCGACGAAGCGGGCAGCGCTGGACGTACCGGTTCACATTCACGAAGTACATCAGGAGATTGCCAACGTCGCCATGGGTCGGGCCGCAGACATGCTAGCCCGCTTGCTCGACGCGTTCGTCGTGATGCCGATTCCCTCGGTGAACATGCTGGAGCCAACTGAGTTGCAGATGGCGCTGGCGCACGTTGGGGACGGTGACTCCGTCTGGGCCGTATGCCAGGGCTTCATTGGCGCGGGTATCGCCGGCGAGGCCTTGTTGATTTTTCGTGAGTCCAGTTTCCCCGACATCGCTGAGCTCATGCACTTCGACGGTGACCTGGACGACGGTGCCCAGGTCGAGTTGTTGATGGATATCGCCAACGTGCTGATCGGCGCCTGTCTGAAGGGGATCGCCGACCAGCTCGATTTCAAATTCAGTCAAGGTCACCCCTTAGTGCTGGGGCGCCACGTTGAGGTCAGCGATCTGGTCGAACGCAACGCTGGGCGTTGGCGCAAGAGCCTGGCTATAGAATTGGGCTGCACGATCGAGAATCGCAATGTCAGTTGCGATCTCCTGCTGCTATTTACCGAAGACTCCATTGCGCCGCTCAACGAGCTGGCGTCTTACTTGAACGACTGACCATGAGCCGCCCCGAACTGGAGCTGACCGACCTGTACTGGCTGATGGACATGTTGCAGTCCATCGACGTTGGTCTGCTTGTGATCGACCGTGATTACCAGGTGCAGATCTGGAACAGTTTCATGGAGAACCACAGCGGCGTGCGTCCCGACCGTGTGATTGGCAAGAACCTGTTTGATTCATTCGGAGATATACCGCGCGAGTGGTTCAAGCGCAAAGCCGACTCGGTATTCATGCTCAAGAGCCGCGCCTTTACCACCTGGGAGCAGCGACCGTATCTTTTCAGGTTCAAGAACTACCGACCCATCACCGGTACGGCAGAGTTCATGTACCAAAACATTACCTTCATTCCGCTGATTTCCACCGATGGGGTCGCGAACCATGTCGGTGTCATTATCTACGACGTGACCGACACCGCGGTAGGCAAAATGGAGCTGGAAGCCGCTAACCAGCAGCTACAAGCGCTCAGTCGCACAGACCGTCTGACGGAGCTGAACAATCGCGGCTATTGGGAAGAGTGCATGCAGCGCGAATACATGCGCGTCAAGCGCACCCAGCAGCCTTGCTCGTTGATCATGTTTGACATTGATCACTTCAAGAAGGTAAACGACACCTACGGCCATCAGGCTGGCGACGAAGTCATACGCCAGACGGCCGCCACCTTGCGCGAAACTATCCGTGCAACGGATATACCTGGCCGCTACGGCGGTGAAGAGTTCGGTGTGATCCTGATCGATACCAAGGCCGAAGACGCGATGATTCTGGCCGAGCGTCTGCGCCAGAAGATTGAAGCCCAATCGGTTAGCCACGACGGGCAAACGATCAGCTACACCATCAGTCTGGGTATCTCCGAGGTTAACGGCACGATGGCCGACTACAAGCAGTGGCTGGAGTGCTCCGATCAGGCGCTTTATCAGTCCAAGCATGGAGGGCGCAATCGCGCCACGATCTTCGCCGCCAAATGAGTTGGCGCAGGATGTAGCCAGTTCCCAGCTCAGCGCTGTGCGATGCGGCGCAACGCTCCCGTCCAATAGCCTTCGTTGCGGGTCAGGAAGCCGAGCAGATCCTCTGGCGACAGGGGCTTGCTGACCAGGTAGCCCTGGATAGCGTCGCAATCGTGCAGGGTGAGGAATTGCAGCTGGGCGGTAGTCTCGACACCTTCGGCGACCACTTTGATGCGCAAACTCCGGGCCATGGCGATAATGGCGGCCACCAATTCAGCATCGGCAATGTCTGTGGCGACATCGCGCACGAAGTCACCGTCAATCTTGACGATATCGATGGGGCTGCGGCGCAGGTGGCTGAGCGAGGACTGGCGTGTGCCGAAGTCATCCAGCGCGATCTGAATACCCAAGCCTTTGAGGTTTTGCAGGGTGGCACGCGCTGCCTGCAGGTCCTCGATGAGTGTGTCCTCCGTCACCTCGACCACTAGATCGATCACGCCCTGGTCATTGCCGCGCAATAGGGGTTCGACCAGCTCGAAGATCACCTGACGTCGGAACAGTGTGCCAGAGAGATTGACTGCTAGCTTCAAGTCGTCGAAGCCGGCCTGCTGACAGACCTGTCGTTGTCGGCCAACCTCCTGCAACAGCCACCGTGTGACCGGCTCGATCAGGCCAGTCTCCTCGAGAATGGGCAGGAACTCGGCTGGCTTGAGTAGGCCGCGCAGCGGGTGTTGCCAGCGCAGCAGCGCTTCAGCACTGACGATAGCGCCGCTATGCATGTCGATGATCGGCTGGTAGTGGACGCGAAACTCTTGGCGTTCCACGGCCCAGCGCAACTCGGTCTCCAGCGCGAGGCGCGCGGCAACGCGTGCCGACATGTCGGCCGAGAAGAACTCGTAGCGGTTTCGTCCACCCTCCTTGGCGTGGTACATGGCGATGTCGGCGTTCTTGAGCAAGGCATCCACGCTGGTGCCGTCCTCGGGGCCGACGGCGATGCCGATGGATGTGCTCACGTGCAGCTCTCTGCCCTCCAGCAGGAAGGGGCGGACAAACGCATCTCGTACCTTGTGCGCCAGCCCCGATACCTGATCTGCGTTGGATACGCTTTCCACGACGATGGCGAACTCGTCACCGCCAAGGCGTGCCACGGTATCACTGGCGCGCGTGCTGGCGCCGAGACGTCGGGCTGCTTCCCGCAGCAGCTGGTCGCCGATATCGTGGCCTAGGCTGTCATTGATCTGTTTGAAGCGATCGAGATCCAGAAACATGAGCCCCACCAGCATACCGGAGCGCTGACAACGCGCCAGCGCCTGCGCGAGGCGGTCGCGCAGCAGCACCCGGTTGGGAAGTCCGGTCAGTGCGTCGTGATGGGCCATGTGGTCCAGGCGCGCCTGGCGTGTGTGAACCTGTTCGCGCATCTGTTCGAAGGCGCGGCTGAGTTGGAGAATCTCCTCGACGCTGGCATCGGGCACCCGTCCCAACTCCATGCCCTGCGCCTCGGCTTCCAGGGCGCTGGCGACCTGCGCGATGGGCTTGAGCAACGCGCGGTGAAAGACCAGGTAGCCGGCCATAACGACCAAGGCACCGACCACCGCCAAGGTGACGATCAGTCGCGACAATAACTGGGCGAGTTTGCTCAGAGTGGTAATGTCTTTGGCCGAGGCGATGCCCAGCTCGAGTTGCAGCGTCGATAGCCGCTGGCGGATTTGGGTCAGTCGTGGTGCAACAGTGTCCTGCAACAACATCAAATCCTGACGCCAGCGTGACGAGTTAAGCACCTCGACCACCTCTCGATAGCCGGTGCGCCACTCGTCCTGCCACTCGCGCATGGTTGTGAACGACTGGGCCGTCAGCAGCTCTATGTTGCGCTCGGACTCCTGGCGCGCGATGCTTGCCAGCAGGTCGTCGACATGCTGCGCGTAGACCTCGATATTCTGGCGCCGCGATTCCATGCCGCTCTCGGCCTCGGCGGTGAAGACACCCAGGCGATTGGCCACATAGAGGCGGAACTCGGAGATGAGGCGCAGCCAGGTGTAACGGGTCTCGATCAACAGGGTGTAGAGCTCGATGTTGCCCGGTTGATCCAGTGTCTCGAACACCTCCTTGATCGCTAGCTCAAGATTGGTGCTGAGCTCGACACTGCGTGGCAGCATGCGCTCCTGCATAATGGATGTCGCCGGAAACCACTCCTGCTGATCCAAGCGCACCCGAATCAATTCATCGACGTCTGTACTCAGCTGCTGGGTGTCGTGGGCAAGCCCCGAAATCAGCTCGTCGAATGTTGGATCGTCGGCCACCCAGGCGCTGGCACGCAGCCGGCGTATGGCGGTCTGCTGCAGCGTGAAGGCGCGCTGCACGGCTGACTGGTTCTTGTCGCTCGGGAAAATGATGAAACGCTGCAGGCTAACCTCCAGCGTGCGCGACTGCTCAACCACATCGGCGACGGCATCAGCCGCTTCGGCGCGATACTGAATGTGGGCGATGTGCTGTTTTGTCTGCGTGTCCGCGTAGCGCCAACCCAGGCCCGCGGCGAGTGCCAGTAGTAGCGATAGCGCAACGGCGAAATACAGGTAGCGCCCGCGCAGGCTGGAAAAGCTCGGCCACCCGCGGTTGGCGTGTATTGGCAATGTGCGGCGCTCACTCACCGATCGACCACCTCAGTAGCGCTCGCCCAGCACCGCGCGAATGATTTCGCGGTGGCGATCGTAGTCCCTGTCCGTCGCGGCTACCAGGGCGGTCAATCGAGCCTGCTTGAGTACAGCCCGGCCGGCATCGGTGTGTTTGAGCGCGATCAATATCTGCTGTATGGACCGCGCGGTGTCGTCGTCCATATCTGCTTTGACTGCCCACGGCAGGTGGGCGAGCGGCATGCCGGTGGCGAGGTACTCCATTTCGCCAACATCGACTTCGTCCTTCACCTTGGGCAGGTCGAGCACGTAGTTGCCGGCGCCAGCCGCGGCGGCCTGGCGGTAGAAGGCCGCAATGCACGCCTTGGGAGGGGTTAGCGCGAACTGCTCGAAGTAGTCGCCCTGCTTGAGGCCGGCCTCATTGAGCAGATGAGTCGCGGCAATGTAGGCCAGCATCGCGGTGCGTCCGCCACCGAAGACGATCTTCTTGCCACGCAGGTCATCCAGCTTTTCGATGCCGCTGTCCTTGCGTACGACAATGGCGGCACTGATGTCCGCGTGGCCGAATTCCTCGTTGCGTAGAATGACCCGATAGCCGTGCTCCGTGTGTGAGCGCACGTAGTGGTACTGGTTGAAGTGAACGAGGTCGTAGCGCCGGCGCTCGACGTTCTGCCAGAACGAGGCGAAATCAGCCGTGGTCTCGACTTCCACGGGCCGGCCCAGCGCGGCGGCCAGATGTTCGGCCATGGGCTGGAACAATTCACGGGTCAGTTCGGGGTGGCGTCGCGGAAAAATGCCCACGCGCAAGGTGTCATCAATCGCCGGCGCCGCGAGCGGCGTAAGCAAGGTCAGCGCGACCAGTCCAATGGCGGCAAGCAGGCGTCCTCGGCGATTCACGGTCTCCTCCGGCGTCGAACTGGGGCACATCGCCATCCCACGGCCATGGAACCCCGCAGTCTGTTTATCGGCCCGCCGTGCCAACAACTTAGCCAATTCTGCACTGCAGCGACCGCATGTCCTCAGGGGCCGGCGCGCGGCGTGCCCGGGCACGTCGCACGGCTGCAAGGTGCTTTTCCCAGGTGGGTGCGCCCGGCTATGCCGTGGCAACTCAGCCTCCGCCACAGCCCCGTGCGTGCCAAGCGAACCAGTGTGCTGAAATGAGCGCAGCCTCGAGGCCACCGTCACGCCATGGAGCAAGAACGTGATAGCGATAGCGAGTCCATCAACTGTGAGGTTTGCAGCATGATTGACCCACACTACATATGGTCGGCGGCGTTAGAGATCTCAGACCCGAAGGCCAAGGACCAGCTGAAGCAGATCGAAGCGATTGCGGCAGAGCTAGCGCTATTGGGGCACGCGCTTCCAGGCAAGATTGCTGAGCATAGGAGCCGCAGAGGAGAGAAGCCGGAGAAGTTATCCGGAGATCAGAAAAGTGTTCTGGGTGAGGTTGATGAGGAGCTCGCCAACTTCGAGCGCGAGCAACTCGAGATATTTCGATAAGCCACCGGTGCAAGAGAAACTCTTGAGGCCCTGACCTTTGTTCTTCCGGGCCGGCCAAAAGATTGGGCTTTCCCGCTGCCGAAGGTGCGTCCCGAGGACAGGCCCATGATTGAACAGGCAATCACTATACAACGCGGTCTTGATGCTAAGATCCAAGCGTACCTCGAAACGGATTCGACAACATGGCTGCAAATCCAACACGGCAACGGGGGCAAAAAAGAAACTCCCGCCGCTCCTGCCGACGGACATTGGTCACGAATTGCACGAAGGAGTTACTCTACGGCGATGATTACTGAAAAAGAAAAATATTGGTCGCATCAGAATCTGAGACCGTTCTCCAGCATGGCTCCCGAGGATTATATCGATGAACGACTGAATCAGTTTCGCGAGTGGTACGACAAGAAAGCCGTACTTGCTAAGCGAAACTGTCAGTGGCTGCGTGCCGTCACTGCGGTGGGTGGGCCCGTGGCCCCTGTGTTGGTGCATCTCCACTATCATCAATGAGTGAGTCTATCGGTGCCGAGCACGCCTTCCATGACGCCGCCTTTGCGGCGGGCTGGGCCGAGCGTTTTGTGCCAACGCCCGAGCGTCTCCAGTTGTTCGCGACAATTCACGACGAGTTGATGCGGTGCATCCCGCGGGCCCGGTGCATCGTCGAACTCGGGATCGGCCCTGGCTATCTCGCAGAATACCTGCTCGACCGCAATGGTGATGCCCAGTATCTTGGTATCGACTTCTCCGCGCCCATGCTCGAGATCGCTCGGCAGAGGCTGCATCGGTTTTTGCCGCGCGTGCGCCTCGTTACCGCCGATCTTGTTGCACCCGAGTGGTGGGCTGAGATCCCGGCGCCGGTGGACGCCATCGTTTCAACCTGGGCGCTGCATGACCTCGGCAGTCAGGAGGATATCGCGGCCGTCTACGCGGACTGCATGAGACTGCTGCGAAATGGGGGGTTGTTGCTAAATGGTGACTTCATCAAGCCCGATAATACGAGGTATGAGTACGAGCCCGGCAGATTCGAGATTTCAAAACATCTGGAGCTGTTGCGAAGCGTCGGCTTCGCCGAGGCGCAGTGTCTGGTCCTGCTTGAACATGAGATTGAGGCACCCACCGCAGCCCAGAACTACGCCTGTTTCAAGGCCGTGGTCTGAGCGCAGATGCGGCCGCACGCAACCCGAGACGTCACACTTGGCCTGTTCAACTACACGGGTGCGGTACCGCGCCCAGGAGCCCCTTCACCATGTCATCTCTGATCCGTCCTGCTTTGGTCGCTGCAATGCTATCGATCGGCGCATATCTGGCACCGGTCCATGCCGAGGATGCACAAGCCAAGGCAGACGCCGCCGTGGCCCACGTACTCTTCGACTACGAAGGCAGCTTTGAGTTCGTCAGCTATGCCGTGAATGAGAAGGGCTTCGTCGATGTCACTTTCGCACGCAATATACCGGACGCTCTGTATCGTGAGATTCTCACCAAACTACAGAATCACCCTGACGTAGACGGTGTACTCTCTGGCAAGGGCGGCCCGCCATGCCGGTTGTGGTAGCGCCGGGGACTGGGCAGCCGCCGATGGCGCGCTGAGTTGCTCGCCAGAGCGGAGAGTCGAGCGTGCGCTATGTTCTAGCGATTCTGATGTTGTGTGTCAGTGTGGCGGCCCGCGCGGAACTCTATCGTTGGGTCGACGGGCAGGGGCAGGTTCATTTTGGCGACCGGCCGCCTGCGGACGCCCAAACCTCTGAGGTCAAAGTCCGCATCAACACTTTTCAGGGTGTTGATGTTAAAGCGTTGGACAACGCTTTGGATGTCACGCGCGACGTGGTGATTTACAGCACCTCTTGGTGTCACGTCTGCGCCAAAGCGAAGAACTACTTTCGCGCCAACAACATTCACTATATTGAGTACGACGTTGAAACCAGCGCCCAAGGTAAGCGTGACTTTGCACGTATGAACGGCACTGGCGTGCCGGTCATTCTGGTGGGCAGCAAGCGCTTGAACGGGTTCTCTCCCGCTTCGTTTGAACGGCTCTACCGCGCCTCGGATTGAATCCCTGCGTAACTGGGTTTGTGCCCGTGGCTGGCACAGCCTTCGTCGCGTAGCCACCTGTGCGCGGATGCTTGCCGTGGCCGCAGCGCTCGCAGATGATGTTAGGCTTCGTTCTCCAGCATCGCTGAGCTGAGTGCTATGACCAGCACCCTATATCTGCGTCTTCAGTTGGTCGTGTTCACGCTGGTCTCGGCCGCGTTTACGAATATCTACGTGACCCAACCCGTGTTGCCTGTTCTGCAGGCCGAATTCGGGGCCGATGCCGTACTGGTTTCTTTCACGGTCTCGGCGGTCATTCTGGGTATCGCGATTGCCAACCTGCCGTTTGGATTGCTCGCTGATCGCTTCGACACCCGCGTTATTATCGCCTCTGGGGGGGTGGCGCTGGCACTGGGCGGGCTAGCCTGTGCGGCGACGACCAGCCTGTGGGTATTGATTGGTGCCCGCTTCGTGCAGGGATTGTTCATTCCCGCTTTGACGACGTGCCTCGCCGCGTATTTGGCGCGGTCGCTGCCGGCGGCCCGTTTGAAAGTGATCATGGGCGCTTATGTTTCGGCCACCGTTCTCGGCGGCATGGGTGGGCGGCTGTTCGGGGGATGGATTCATCCACCGCTGCACTGGCGTTACGCGTTCGTTACGACGGCCCTGCTGACGCTTGCCGCAACGGCCGTTGCGCTCAAAGCCCTGCCACGCGACATCGCCAGCGTGCCACGCCGCGCTCAGCCCACCAGCTTTCTGCAGTTGCTCACCCGCGGTGATTGTGTGCGCATCTATCTCTGTGCGGCGGGTGGGTTCGCCGTATTTTCGTCGATCTTCAACTATTTGCCGTTCCGGTTGGCGACACCGCCGTTTGAGTTGTCCACCGAGGCGACAACCTTGCTCTACCTGGTCTACGTGATGGGTATCTTCATGGGGCCGATTGCCGGGCAGTTCAGCAACCGCTTCGGCACCGGCGCGACGCTGCTCGGTGGCGCGTTGGTGACCGGCGCGGCGATGTTGCTACTGCTTGCACCATCGCTCACTGCCGTCGTCGCCGGCCTGCTGGCGCTGTGCATAGGCTTTTTTGCCGTGCATGCGGCGGCGGTCGGGGCGCTCAACAGTAAACTCGAAGGGGGCCAGGGGCGCGCCAATGCGCTCTACGTATTGTTCTACTATCTGGGAGGTTGGCTGGGCATTACGCTTGCTGGTTTGGCCTATCAGCGTGGAGGCTGGAACGCGCTCGTGGTGCTCTGCCTGATGCTGTTATCGATCCCCGCCTATGCGGGTTGGCGAGAGCGGCAGGAGGGCCGCCGATCCGACGGCCCACGCAAAGGCACTATGCGCTCAGTGCCGGGGCGTGAGCGGTGACTGCGCGGCGTGTGTGATCAGGCAACGAAGCTGAAACGCCAGCCAGAGCGACGCGCGTAACGTGCCACGTCATCAATCAACCAGCCCTTCATGTAGTGGAACAGTGCCGGGACCTCGACGACCCGCGTGAAACCCATCCCGTCGGTGCGACATAGCAGTACGACGCCCTGATCACATGCCTCCACCTGCCAGAGTGTTTCGATCGGATTCATGCCATCGCCTCCTGCGCAGCCTGACCGTTGACTCTACAGAGTTGATATCGGATATCCGGACGGGATTCTTCAATCGAACGGTGGCGAGTGAGAGGGCGGTCACGAAATTCGTGACGGCGGCAAGCCAACTCAGCACCAGTCAATGACTGCGCTGACAGGTGTCAGTGGGAACGGGCGACTAGAGGAGGTCGTCGAGCGGGGCGGGACGCGCGAGGCCATAGCCTTGGGCATAGTCGACGCCAATGTCCTGCAGGTGAGCAAGGACTTCTCGGTTTTCAACGAACTCGGCGATGGTGCGTATGCCCATTACATGGCCGATTTGGTTGATAGCCGCGACCATGGCACGGTCAATAGGGTCGTGGGCCATGTCGCGGACGAAGTTGCCGTCGATCTTGAGAAAATCGACCGGGATGTTCTTGAGATACGCGAATGAGGACATGCCGCTGCCAAAATCATCGAGCGCGAAGCTGCAGCCTCTGTCGCGCAGGGAACGCACGAACTGCACAGCGCGCGGCAGGTTTGCCACAGCCGCTGTCTCAGTCACCTCAAAACAGATCTTCTCCGGCGGAATCGTTTCTTCTTGGAGCAACTCGGCGAGGAAATCATGGAAGTGTTCGTCGCTGAGTGAATGCCCTGATAAGTTGATGGTGCACAAGGCGATAGAGTTCAGGCGCTCGCGATGCTGGCGTAGCCACTGAAATACGCGCGCTACGACCCAGCGATCTATCGTCGGCATCAAGTTGTACCGCTCAGCGGCGGGGATAAAGGCGGTGGGTGGGAACTCCTGGCCCTCGATATCGCGCATACGCAGTAGCACTTCGAAATGTTCTCCTTCGTGCGGCACATAGGGCCCCACCGGAAAGATCGACTGCGCGCTCAAGTAGAAGTGGCCTGCCTCCAGCGCTTCATGGATACGTGCCACCCAGCGCATTTCGCCGCGGCGGCGGGTCAACTCAGCGTCATCGGCGTGATAGATGTGGACGCGATTGCGACCGCTATCCTTAGCCATATAGCACGCCGTGTCCGCCGCGCTAAGCGCGTCGGCGATATCGCGCGTGTCCTCGGTAATGGGTACCACGCCGACACTGAGACCAACTGCGAAGGTGCGATCCTCCCAGGCGAAGCGAAATTCCTGGGTCACCATACGCAGATCTTCGGCCACGCGCATGGCTCTCTCCGTCGGACAATGCTCGAGCAACACGCCAAACTCGTCGCCGCCGAGGCGGGCCAGCGTATCTGACTGGCGCACCTTGGCATGTAGCACACCGCTGAGCTGGCGCAGCAGCTCATCGCCGGCAACGTGGCCGCAGGTGTCGTTAACGATCTTGAACTGATCGAGATCCATGTAACACAGTGCATGTTCGGCGCCGCGCCGCGCCGAGGACAGCACGTGCTCAAGACGGCGTTCGAATTCAACGCGATTGATCAGGCCGGTGAGCGCGTCATGAGTTGCCAGATAGTCCATCTTGCGCGCCATTGCCCGTGCCTCGGCAATATCGCGGAATACCACTACCGCACCGGTGGTATGGTCACGCTCGCGCAATGGGTTCACAGAGTACTGTACGGGAAACGACGTGCCGTCGCGACGCCACAACACTTCCTCGCTCACCACAAAGCTTTCGCTGCCTTCGACAGCGCGGAAAATGGGGCACTGATTGCGGGGGTAGGGTTCGCCGTTCTCGAGACTATGCTGCAGCAGGCTGTGTGCGTCTTTGCCGGTGAGCTGGTCTGCGCTGTATCCGAGCATTTCGGCCGCGGCGCGGTTGGCGAAGGTGATGCGAAGATAGTCGTCGACACCGAATATGCCCTCGCCGGTTGAGTCCAGCAGCAGGCGGTTGTACTCGCTGAGGCGGCGCAGCTCCTCGTTGGCGCGTTTGCGCTCGCTGATGTCGACGAAGGTGATGACGGTGCCGATCAGCTCGCCATTGCGCTGAATTGGATGTGACCACCATTCGACAGGGATTGGGCTACCGTCGGCGCGCCAGTGCACCTCTTCATCGGACTGTGCGCTGCGCCTGGCCAGCGACGCCAGGCGCACGCGGCAGTCTTGTTTCGGGTAAGGGCTGCCGTCGGGGTAGGAATGGTGGATGGTCTCGTGAACATTCTTGCCCAGCAGCTCCTCTTCATTGCGGTAGCCCAGCATGCGCAGACAGGCCGGATTGGCGAAGGTGCAGGTGCCGTCATTGTCAACGCCGATGATCGCCTCAGCGGTGGAGTCCATGAGCAGCTGAATCTGTTCCCGCTGGCGTTGCTGGGCTGCCTCGGCTTCCAGGCGTTCGGTCTGGATGCGCTGGTTGTGGACCGACAAAGCGACCTCGCGTGCGAGTCCTTCCATCAATTCCAGCTCGGTATCGCCGTAGATCTTCTGCGTCTTGGTCGCTGCGCTCATCAGCACGCCGATGACTTCGCCCTCGACCCAGAGCGGGGTGGCCAGGGCGGAGATCACATTGAAGCGTGCGCGCATGCTTGGGCTCACGCGCGGGTCGGTGGCGGCGTCGTTGACGGCGACCGCGCGCTGCTCCATGAACGCCCACACCGCCAACGACGGCTGGTCTAACTCCAGTCTGTAGTAGCCGTCCGCGTTGTAGCGTTCGCCGGTCTGCGCGACACCCACCAGTTGATTGCTTTGTGGCTCGTGCAGAATCAAGAAGATCGTGTCGCCGCCAACCGCATCCTGCGTGAGGCGCACAATCTTTTCCGCGACAGCGGCCAAGTCTGCGCCTTCGTCGCGCTCGCGCAAGAGTTGGTTGCTGATGCGCAGCAACGTGCTGTGAGCCTGACGCTGTTCCAACAACTCCCCATAACCCGAAGCTAGCACGCCGAGCTCATCGGTGGAACGTGGTCGAATGACACGGGCACTGCCCGCCTCGGTGTGATCGGCAGCGAGGAGCACGCCTTCCAGCGGCGCCAGCGACTGACCAAAACTCTTGGCGAACACGATGGCGCCCAGGACCGCGATGACCTCCAGCCCAAGCCAGACGATGAACGTCTCCGTGGTGAAATAGCCCGTGCGGGTCCAGTAGTACTGAACAATCATGGTGTCGATCAGCAAGGGCGTAAACGCGCCAATCAGAAACACCTTGGTCCTGATAGTTACGTGTGGGCGGTCCAGGCGCAGGCCGCCGAACGCTTCGCCGAACAGATCCAGCATGCGAAAGAAGATCGGCAGCCCGACAATAATGGCGACAATCAATGCGACGAGATGGATGCGAAACCAGTCGATGGGACCGGCAGCAAAGTCCGTGTACCGTTCAGCGGCAACGATTACGGACGCGGGTGCCAGGATCAGATAGCCGAGGAACAGCAGCCAGAAATGCCAGGGAAAGCCTCGCAGCCGGTGAATGACCTCTTGGTCTGACACCGCGCCGGGTTGCTCGAGATAGCGGGCCAGGGGCAGGCTGACGCGTGACAGGTACCATAGCGAAAAGATTGTGGCCGTGCCGATGAACAGCGGCTCCAGCGGGGTGGTCATGATGATGGCCATCTGATCGAGGCTGAACATCTCGATGTAGACCAGATAGCTCAGACCGAACACGGCCGGGACAAACCACGCCAACAATATCAACCGCGTCAGTCGTCGTTTGAAGCTGGCGGGCTTCATGCGCTCGAATGGGGGGCTCTGCTCATCGTGGGGCGAAGTGTAAGGCAATATTGATGTTTCGTGCCCGGTCAGGAGCGCAAGGACTGCCTGACCGGGATTCCAGCGGGCCGGGGTTAGATCAAATTGAGTCCCGCACCGCCCTGCACGCGGCTCGGCCCCTTGCCGGAGTTGATCAGGTGGCGGCCGCCGGTCTCACATCGGCTGCTTGATGGTAAACGCGCCCCGAAGATCGCCCACATTGAAGCCACGAGCCTGGTCCTGGGGATAGAGCTCGTCGAGCTTGGCGGCCACTTCAGGCCGCAGCCGCCCGCCATGGCAGTTGTAGCAGACGGCGCCCAAGGGGATCGCCTTCATATAACGAAACACCCGGCTACCATCCTGTTCGACCACCTCATAGAACTCCATCTTGGTCAGATCTTCGCCGGCCGCTTTGCGCTGGGCGAAGTCCGCCAGCACCTTTTCCTCCCAGGCGTCCGGCGCATTCTTGGGATTGCGCAATTTGTGGCTGGTACGTCCCACCTCGATGCCCAGCTCCTGGCTGACACGGCGCGTAATCGGCAATGCTTGCTCGTTACACACCCCGATGGCATGAACGGGTCCCTTCGACTGGGCCGCTTCGGTCACGGTGGCCTGCAGGGCTTCCAGCAAGGTCTTGGCCGCGGCACGACTGGTGGCGGCGCGCTGTTCTAGGTCGTCCGCCGCGGCAGCCGCGGCGCACGCTGCGAACACCAACACTGACAGTAGGATCCGATTCATGGTCTGCGTCCTCCGGCGTTGTCGTCTTCACTTGCCCCGCGCGTTTGACGTCGCGGGGCTTGTCGCAGTGCAGATCAGCAGGCGCGAGCGGCGTCTGCCTTGATTTGGGTCAAGTCCGAAAGTCATAGTGCCTGCCTGCGTGCGAGCGTACTTGATCAGCCCGGCCCAGCGGAAACGCTATTTGTGGCGCCATACCTGCCGGCGGGCAGGCTGCTCATGGACTGCGTAGTCTACCGGCTACGTCGTCCGGGCTACCGCCGCCCACTCGGCCCCGGGGACCGCGCGCGTATACAAATGTAGTCCGGACGCAGCAGCCTGCGGGTACGAAGTCCGGGCAGAAGGAAGACTGATGATGTCAGCCGGGTTGCGCACACGTGGCGCGGGTCCGTAAGCATTGTTTACATTAGTGCCATGAGCAATGGCGTCTTACCCCATGGTGAGAACCTGCGTCGCGCTATCTGTTGGCTTGGCGAGCGGGGACGACATGATATCGCTGCGATCAGCGATGCCGCGGAGCGCTTCGACCTGACGCCACTGGAGGAGCAGTTTCTCATCGAGCATTTTGGCAACGAGGCTGGGCCCGGCGACCGCTCGCCAGAGCAAGGTGCGTAGCGGGCGCCCACTGGGCGGGGTGATAGCGGCGTGAGCGTCTTCCGATCACAGATCAGTGTGCTGCAGCGCGAGCTTTCCCGCGCGGCTGATGTCGGGACCAAAGTCTGGTGGGAGAACTACGTCAAGGATAGCGCGCCTTTTCGTGGCGTGAAGATGCCCGTCATTCGCGCCAAGTTGCACGCCTGGCACGAGGACGGCGTTGCCGAGCGCCTCGATCAGAGTGAACAAGTCACGCTTGCCTTGAATCTGATCGAACGCAAGTTCGTCGAGGATAAGCTGGCGGGGATCTTGTTCCTCGAGGAGATTCTACTGCCGCGCGGCGCCATCGACTGCCGGCGCGATTTGGAGCGCTTTGCGGCGCTGTTTCATCCCGGTGGTATTTATGACTGGAACGTGTGCGATTGGTTTTGCGTCAAAGTACTGGGGCCGATGATTCGCGACCGCGGCAAGCGGTGCGCGTCGATGCTTGCACAGTGGCGTTCAGCACCATTCTTGTGGCAAGCGCGCGCAGCCTTGGTGCCGTTTGTGAAGGTCGCCCACGATACAGCCTACCATCCAATGATTGCCAAGACCTGCAATACACTCATTCGGCGCGAGGAACGCTTTGCCAAGACGGCAGTGGGTTGGGTGCTACGCGATGTTTCCAAGCACGACAGGGGGTTCGTCGAACGCGTACTCGAAGACAACCTCATGCATTTCTCGCTAGAGAGCCTGCGGAACGCGACGAAGTACTTCGATAAGGCGCGCCAGCAAGACATGTTGATGAGGCTGCGATCTAAAGGTCAGTAGCGAGTAGATAGTGGCTAGTAGATAGTAACTGCACAAGGCCATGGGGTTAGCATTTTGGCCACTAGCCACTAGCCACTAGCCACTAGCCACTAGCCACTAGCCACTAGCCACTAGCCACTAGCCACTAGCCACTAGCCACTAGCCTTGAGACTCTCCAGCGTCTCCCACCGCGCATAGGCGTGCTCCAGTTGCTCAGTAAGCTCGGCGAGGCGTTCGTTGGAACTGGCAATGCCCGCCTTGTCCCGTTGATAGAACTCCGCCTCGCCCATGAGCGCCTGCAGGGCATCGCGTTCGGCTTCCAGCGCTTCGATTGCCTGCGGCAATGTCTCCAGTTCGCGGCTCTCCTTATAGGACAGCTTGCGGGGTTTGCTGCGTGTAGGCTCCTGGCGGCCGCCTTGTGGCTGTGTCTTGGCCGGAGCCGTCGCGGCGGGGCGCTGCCTGAGCCAATCGTTGTAGCCACCGACGTATTCGCCAACACGGCCCTCGCCCTCGAACACCAGCGTGCTCGTGACGACGTTGTCGAGGAAGGTACGGTCGTGGCTGACCAGCAGCACTGTGCCGCCGAAATCGACCAGCAGACTTTCCAGCAACTCCAGTGTTTCAACGTCCAGGTCATTGGTCGGCTCATCCAGCACCAGCACGTTGGCGGGACGACTGAACATGCGTGCCAGCATGAGTCGATTGCGTTCGCCTCCCGACAATGCCCTGACCGGCTGGCGGGCACGGCCCGGCTCAAACAGGAAATCCTGCAGATAGCTCAACACGTGACGCGGCTTGCCGTTGATCATCACCGTATCGCGACCCTCGCCGACCACGTCCTGCACACTGAGATCTTCATCGAGCGCTGCCCGGTACTGGTCGAAGTAGGCGACTTCCAGATTGGTGCCATGGCGTACAGTGCCGGCGGTTGGTGTTAACTCGCCGAGCAGCGTGCGCAGCAGAGTTGTCTTGCCGCAGCCGTTAGGCCCAATGATGCCCACTTTGTCGCCGCGCATAATCGTGGTGTTGAACGCGTGAATCACAATCTTGGTGTCGAGTACCACGTCCACGTGCTCGGCTTCGATGACCAGCTTGCCGGTAAGGGCGGCACCCTGGGCGTGCAGCTTGGCGAGTCCTTGGCGCATGCGCCGCGCGGCGCGCTGTTGGCGCATCTGCTCGAGCGCCCGTACTCGACCCTCATTGCGTGTGCGCCGAGCTTTGATGCCCTGACGAATCCAGGCCTCTTCCTGGGCCAAGCGCTTGTCGAACAGCGCGTTGTGGCGCGCTTCGCTCTCGAGCATTGCTTCCTTGCGCTGCAGGTAGGTGGCCAGATCACCCGGGAAGTCGGCGAGCTGGCCGCGATCGAGTTCCAGGATCCGCGTGGCCAGTCGGTGGACAAAGCTGCGGTCGTGGCTGACGAACAGCAGCGTACCCGACCAGCCCGTCAGGAACTCCTCCAACCACGTGATGGCGTCGATGTCGAGATGGTTGGTCGGCTCATCCAACAGTAACAGATCGGGCTCGCTCACCAGCGCCTGTGCCAGCAAGACCCGGCGCTTGGTGCCGCCGGACAGGGCGTCCATCTCGGCGTCCGGGTCCAGCCCCAAGCGGCTGATCACCGCCTCCACGCGCCGGTTGAGGTTCCACCCACCGGCTAGTTCGAGCTCATGCTGGCAGCGTTCCAACTCGAGCATACGAGCGCTGTCGCCGTCGGCCACCGCATGGGCAAGCCCATGGTAGTGCTCGATGAGGGTAGCGAGCGTGCCGATACCGGCCGCGACGACATGAAAGACGCTGCCGCGTGTCTGCGGTGGGACCTCTTGTGGCAGCTGCGCCATGCGCAAGTTCTGGGCCCGAATGATTTCGCCGGAATCTGGCGCCGCTTCGCCGATGACGAGGCGCAGCAAGGTGGACTTGCCGGTGCCGTTGCGGCCCATGAGGCAGACGCGCTCGCCCGGGTGAATCTGGAAACTGACGCCCTCCAGCAGTGCGGGTCCACCTAGGCTGTAGGAAACGTCACGCAGCGAAACAATAGGCATGTGGTGTACTGACTCGAAGTGAAGGTCGATTCTAACTCAGTCGCCGCGGGGCGAGTGAGCCAGGGTGCGGTGTGCACTGAGCGGCGCGGCTCCACAATCAAAGGTCGCATTGGCAGCGATGGGCTCGTATCCTGGGACGCAGAAGCGCTGCAGAGGAATTGCCAAAGTGTTCGAAGCCGCTGAACTAGGCCGCAAGATTTCGCGCGAAGACTACCACGAACAGGTCCCCACATTGCGCGAGGAATTGCTGCAGCTCCAGCAGAGTCTGCGCGAAGCGGACTTTCCCGTCGTCATTGTGTTTGCTGGTGTGGATGGCGCGGGCAAGAGCGAGACCGTGAACCTGCTCAATGATTGGATGGACCCGCGCTGGCTCGCCACCCGTGCCTACGGCGAGCCCTCGCAAGAAGAGGCCGAGCGGCCGGAGTTCTGGCGCTACTGGCGTGATCTGCCACCCAAGGGTCGCATCGGGTTCTCTCTGAGCTCGTGGTATTCCAGTCCGATACTGGAGCATGTCTATGACAAGCTCGACACACCGGGTTTCGACGAACGCCTCGAGCGTATCGCGGCGTTTGAGAAGGCCCTGGTAGATAGTGGTGCGCTGGTGATCAAGTTCTGGATGCACCTGAGCAAGCCCGAGCAGAAGAAACGGCTCAAGAGCTTGGAGAAGGATCCGCTGCTGAGTTGGCGTGTGACCGAGCGCGATTGGAATCATTGGCGCATGTACGAGCAGTTCGTGGCTGCGGCCGAGCGGGCGATTATGAAGACCAGCACGGGCCGCGCCCCCTGGCACATTGTCGAAGGGCTCGACCATCGCTATCGCAGCCTGGCCGCGGGCACTATCGTTCGCGATTCACTGCGCAAGCATCTGGCCCAGCGCAAGGCGACCGAGGCGGTGGCGCGGCAGATGCGCCAGGAACTGGAGAACGGGTCTGTCGTTCCGCCGACCGATGAGCCTATTGCTGATGTGGAAAGCGGTGCGGAACAGCACATGTTGCCCACCGTGCTGTCGACCTTGAATATGGATCGAGGCCTGTCCAAGTCCGATTACAAGGAAGCACGCAAGACCTATCAGGGCAAGCTTGGCCTGCTGCAACGTCAAGCCAAGGCAGCGGGAATCTCGACACTGGTCGTGTTCGAAGGCTGGGACGCCGCCGGCAAGGGCGGTGCGATCCGCCGTTGCACGGCGGCGCTCGATGCTCGTGACTACCAGGTCATCCCGTTTGCAGCCCCCACCGACGAAGAGCGCGCTCACCACTACCTGTGGCGCTTCTGGCGCAATCTCGGCCGTGCCGGTCGTATGACGTTCTATGATCGCAGTTGGTATGGGCGAGTACTCGTGGAACGCGTGGAGGGTTATGCCAGTGAGCGCGAGTGGATGCGTGCCTACGCCGAGATCAACGATTTCGAAGAGCAACTGGTCGAGTACGGCATCGTACTGGTCAAGTTCTGGGTGCACATTACCAAGGAAGAACAGCTCGAGCGCTTCGAAGCACGGGGCGAGATCCCCTGGAAGCAATGGAAGATTACGGACGAGGACTGGCGCAACCGCGAGAAGTGGGATGAATACGAGAAAGCGGTCAATGACATGATCAGTCGCACCAGCACCCGTCACGCACCGTGGACGCTCGTTGAGGGCAACGACAAGCTCTATGCGCGGGTGAAGGTGCTCAAGACACTGTGCGGGCAGCTCGAAGCCGCACTCCAACGGAATCACTAGGGCGCCGCAGGCTTTGTGAACTCAAGCACGGTGCAGGTACTGCGCGGCGCTATACTCTCGAACGTATCAACCGCGCTCAGCGCGCTATTGCGCGCGAGCGCTTGGCGTCGCTCCCTCGCCGCGTTGGCAGAGTCGCGACCGGTATCCATAGCTTGAGAACACTGTAAAGGGAGCACTATGAACGCGAAGCGCATCGTTCTTACGCTGATTGCCACAATGGCCGTTACGCTGCCAATGTCGGTATGGGCTGGCGGAGAAAGCGGCTTGTACGTGGGCGCCGGGTTTGGCACGGCCACGGTCGACGGTTCAGTGCCTGAGGTCGACACGAACTTCAAGGGCAGTGACTCGGCCTACAAGCTCATCGTCGGCTACAACTTTGGCGTGGTGCCTTTGATCGACCTTGGTGTCGAGGCCTCTTATGTCGATTTCGGCAAGATTGATGACAACTCGGTGAGCTACGAGCAAACAGCATTCGACGGTTTCGGGCTCGCTGGGTTGACGTTCGGTCCGTTTGCGGTCTTCGGCAAGGCTGGCCTGGTTGCCTGGGACGCGAAGCTAGAGGGCGTAAGCGATTCGGGTACCGACGCGGCCTATGGTGTCGGCGTGCGACTGCAGATCGCGTCCATCAGCGCCCGACTGGAATACGAACGTTTCGACCTGGGGGATGTCGATGACATGTCGATGACCTCCTTGAGCCTGCTCTACACGTTCTGAATCACCGCTCGCGCCGGCACGGGCGGCCCCCGTGCTGGCGATTGGTTGCTTTTCCAGGCTTGATCTCCGACCTGTCGTGGTCCCTTCGCGGTCCGAGCTTGCGCCCCATGACCTACTCTTGGGTCGCCCTTGAAATGTGTTACCTCAACCCCATCTATTGCTACGCGGAGGCTCATGTGAGGTCCGCCAACCCGTAAATGTCGTATTGCTTAATGGAGGATATGACCATGCATGCTTTTGATTTCAGTCCCCTTTATCGTTCAGCCATTGGATTTGATCGGCTTGCTTCCGTGCTCGATGAGGCGTTGCGTGCCGACACCCAGCCAGCCTATCCGCCCTACAACATCGAGGTGATGAACGAGGACAAGTACCGCATCACCATGGCGATCGCCGGCTTCACTGAGGCCGATCTCGAGCTGGTCGTCGAGCAGGATATGCTCCGGATTTCGGGCAAGAAGGACAAGGAAGACGCCAAGCGCACCTACCTGTATCAGGGTATCGCTGGGCGCAGCTTCGAGCGCCGCTTCCGTCTCGCCGACCATGTGCGCGTCAGTGGCGCCCGCCTGGAGAACGGCTTGCTGCATGTCGAGCTCGTGCGCGAGATCCCCGAGGCGCTCAAGCCGCGCCGCATCGAAATCCACTCCGCCAGTGAGCGTCCGCTCATCGAGAGCGAAGCGGCGTAGTTCCGTGTCCGGCCAGGGGGCCGAGCCCCCTGGCCGTTTTGCGTACCTTCCGCCAGCTGTCCTTTAGCTTGGGCGCGGCCGCCTGGTGCCGGTTCAGTGGCGACGAGCCGCCGCGTCAATCGCGATGAGTTCGTCGAAGCGCGTGAGCAGCGCCAGCAGCGCAGCACATTCAACGCCACGATTGCGCCAGCACTCCTCAAAGTAAACGAAAAGACCACTTTGCCCCGGCAAGGGTGCGTTCTGCTCGAGGATTGCCTGCATACGCGGCAGCAGCACCCATTGCAGCCACTGTTCAGGCCGTAGCGAATCCAGACAGAACGGCTGCTGGCTGGCCAACGCCTGCGTTGATGGTGCTTGTTCTTCCCACCATCCAAGCCGGCGTAGCTCGGCTTCTATCTCGAGCAACGTGCTGGCGAGGCGCTGGCGGACACCGTGCATTACCCAAGTATAGGTGTCGCGCTCCTGCTGTTAGTGCGCGCCGTCAAACGGCGCGGGTAGAATGCGTCTTACCGTATTGATGCGCTCCTGCAGCGCGTCCTCGCCGTAGGCCTTGCTCGGCACAGCGCCCCAGACCGGCGCGGGCCAGGCGGGATCGCCGTGGCGACGTACGACGTGGTGAATGTGCAATTGGGGCACGACATTCCCCAAGGCAGCGACGTTGAGCTTGTCGCCGTCGAAGGCGGTCATGATCGCCGGGCTGAGCACCATCGACTCGTGCAATAGTTGGTGCTGATCCGCATCGGTGAGCTCGTAGATCTCACCGACCCCATCGCGCTGGGGAACGAGAATGAACCAGGGATAGTTAGCGTCGCGCATCAGCAGTAGCAGGCACAGCGGAAATCGGCCGACGAGGGCACAGTCGTGGGCCAGTTGCGGGTGCAGGGCAAAGGTATCGGACATGGACTGGGGGCTCGGCGGGTGCATTGGCGCGGGCGGTGCGGCGCGCTTCCACTGCGATTCTCCCCGGCCCAGCCACAGCAGATCAAGTTGGTGTTGCTTGTTGCGCAGGCGGGTGACCGCTACTAAGGCCATTGAGTGTTGGTGCCGATACACTCAGTGTCAGAACGATAGCAAGGACCGCAGTAGGGTGATGTGGAACATGACACGGAAAGCGCGTGGGTTGGCTTTGCTCCTCGTGGTGGGCGGACTGTTGCCTCTGCGGGGAGTGGACTCGATTCCGCTCAGCGAACCGTTGCCCGCCCACAGCGCCGGCGTGACGCCGTCCACCGAGCCTGCGCACTCTGATCTTCCCGTTGGCGTCGCCTTATACTCGGAGCCTTTTCTCGGCGAAACCGCCGCGACCATTCTCACTCGCTATGCCGATGAGCAGATCTTGACCGCGGCGCAATTGCGCCGCGTGGCTCAAGTGCACTCAGCGTGTGGCCGCTCTGTTGAAGACCGCGACTTGGTCGCGGGCCTGTCGGCGGAGCTGGGTCGGCCAGGCAGTGATGCCGAGCTGGCCGCGGCGTTGGCGGTGGTGTGCCTTGGTATTGAGGCGAAACCCCGGCTTGCCGCCCGCCACATGCTGGCGGCAGCGCGGGGTGGCGACGTTGAGGCCCAACTCACCTTGTACTACTGGACCTCCAGCGGCGGCGCGCCGGCGCGACTGGGCGGGCTGACCGAACAACCCCGCGACTGGCTGATCAAGGCGGTGCGCAATCCGCTGGCCAGCGAGACGCAGCGACGCATGGCGGCGCGGCTCTATCTGCTGGACCGCGCTGAGCACGCACCCAACGAAGCCGAGCGGCTGCGCTACCTCGAGACCCTTGCGATCAATCGCGAAAGCCACGCACTGGTGGAGCTGGCCGAGACTCTGTACCGGGCAGCGATGCAGGCACGTCCCGCCCTGGACGGCGGACGCTTTACCAATGCGCAACTGGCCTATGCCTGGTGGAAAGTGGGTCGCGAGCAAGGCCTGGCCGATGACGCCGAGTCGCTGCAGCGGCTCGTCACGCTCGAGGCTCGCATGGCCGTGCATGAGACCATGGCCGCCGACGGGTTGGCCCGAGCCTATAGCATGCGCTTCAAGTCAGTGGCCGAAACCAACCTACCCCGCATCCAGTAGCCTGTCTCTCGTCGACTACGGCCGTGCCGCCGTCGGCATCCCTTACATTTGACTGGGTCTGTTTGCGTGCAATGCGAGATTTAGCTATTTAGATCATATAGTTATTAACCTGGCTTGGTTCTTGCTGAGCGTCAACTCAACAGCGCTTGCGCGTCTGAGCGCCACCGCGCGCGCCGAGTTGAAACGTGTCACGCCTATTGCTCAAGCATCCATTGTCGATTGCCGCCGAGGCCCCCGCTGGCCTGGCCGACCGCATGCGTCTGCGCTTTGGCCGGGCGCGCTTGTTCGAACTCAGAGACGGAAGCTGGGGCTTGGCTCGTGGCCCCCGCGCGGTGGATGTGGAGGCTGAGTTGCGCCAGCTCTACGGGGAGGATCTGCGTCGCGTCTGGTAGACGTGACGCCGTGACCGTATCAGGGCAGAGCGCTGAGTAATTCGCGCACACACTGGCGCTGGTCGTCCTGGAGAGCGGTGGCACACCGACGTGATGAGGGGACCCATGGGTCCCGGCGCCGCCTTTGAGGCTGTGTACCCAGCGGTATAGCTCGTCGAAGGTGTGGATGCGCTCTGCCTGTTGTTCCAAGCGCAATATCAGCGATTCCATGACATCAGCGCGCTCGGGCAGCTCGCCAAGGAACGCCGCGCGTGGCTGCGCGAGCAATTCCAGGGCATGACTGCGACCGATGTCAGGCTCGGAATTGGCCATGTGGGCTGGGCATCTGCAGTGATTGTGCTGTTCACCCGGTCTATCGTCATGCGCCGGGCCGCCGTTTAGTCCGCGCTCACATCACCACGTGCGGTCCGGGTGCACTGCCGGTGGGGTGTCGGTGGTGATCGGCCCGATGACATCACGCACGTCCGTGGCGCCCACTTCAAAGCCATGCTGATAGGCCTTGCCCCAGGCCATGATTTCATTGCCGGCGATAACTCCCTCCTCGTCTGCACGCATGCGGGCATCGACGAAATCGCGGTAACCGAGACTCGTCAGGGCTGCGATCATGCCATTGGCATAGCCACGGTTGTACCAGGGTTGGCCGTCATCGAATTGTGCGGCGAAACCCGCGGTTTCGTCGTAGAGACGCTGAATCAGGGCGAGCAGATGCTCGAGTGTCTCGAGCTGGGCACGGGGTAGGAGGTCAGCGCCTTGGTTCATCTGTATGCTCCCTCAGCGAGCCCGCTGTGAAGTGCTGTGCATCACGCTGGTGTCGAGCACGTGGCAAGGAGACTGCGGCCCCATGCCGCGAACAATGTGCTCCGATGGTCCTGCCTGCTCGAACCACGGATCGACGCCGGCATCAGCCGAACGAGTCCCCTGAGTATGCACCCAGCGTGCGTAACGCGCCAACTGTCGCCAGCGTACGCGTATACTGACAGCCCCGTTCAACTGAAGTTTGGCTGCAGCGCGACGATGGCTGAGGATTCCCCCGACATTTTCGCAACATCCCTGGAGACGTTTGACACCGACGTACTGGCAGCGTCGGCTCAGCGCCCAATCATGGTCGATTTTTGGGCGCAATGGTGTCCGCCTTGTCTGGTCATCGCACCGATACTCGAGCAGGCGGTCAACGAATACGCCGGTGGGGTGGCCTTGGCCAAGCTCGAAGTCGATGAGGGTGAAAACATGAAACTGGCCGGGCGCTACGCCGTGCGGGGTTTCCCTACGGTGGTCTTGTTTCAGAACGGAGTGGAACGAGGACGCTTCAGCAGTGCACAGCGACTCGATTTTATCCTGGATTTCTTGGACCAGCACATCGTCTGATCCGTGGTGCCGTGACCGGACGCTCAGTCGGACTCGGGCCGCTGAGCCATTACACCACGCTCGGCGAGGGCCTCGGTGAGCCAGTCGCGGGCAGCCGCAGCGGCCGGGCCGCGCAAGCCGAACTCGATCCAAGGTTGGTCGTCGCGAAAACCTGGCAGGCTGGAGAAGGATACGTCGGGAAACTTGCCAACCAGCGCGCGCATGATATCGAGCAGTTGACTCTCCGGGACACCCTCCACCACCAGGCGCAGCTCCCGGCTCGGGGCGCTAAACTCCGTGGCGTAATAGGTCTGCAGCACCCACTCGAGCATCGGCCAGGCCATCTGCGGGAACCCGGGCAGAAAGTGGTGGTCCCCGAGACTGAAGCCAGGAATGCGGTTGAACGGGTTGGGTATGAGCGTGCTGTCCGCCGGCAAGTCCGCCATCAGGATCCGATTGGGATAGGCCTGGTCGCCGAACCGCGCTTGGATTTCACGCACCGCCTCGGGGTGGCGCCGGAGCGCGACGCCTGCCGCGGCGGCGGCACACTGGCGGGTGTGGTCGTCCGGCGTGGCGCCGATGCCGCCGAAACAGAACACCGTATCGCCGTCGGCAATGCTGCGCTTGAGTGAGCGCGTGATGAGCACGGGTTCGTCGGCAAGGAGTAGGGACCACGACAATTCCAGTCCGCGGGCCGCGAGAGTCTGCACCACGTGCCCGAAGTGTTCGTCAACGCGCTTGCCGCTGAGCAACTCGCTGCCGATGATAATGGTGCCGAATCTCATGGTATTAGGATTTGAGTGTTTGGCGGCCGCGCTGTGCAACGTCGTGCGGCGGGTCTGGCCTTGGTGATAGTGTTGAGTCGATGGCAACCATTCGCGTTTGTCACCGTGGCATTGTTGCATCGGTGTGGGCGCCAACGAAAGCGCCGCCGTCGGATTGATGCAGTATGTGCCGCGAATGGGTGACTGGCTTTGCAGCAGATGATGCGACAAACGAACAGTTTCAGACCATGGGTCAGCGTTGTGTGCGCCGCGTTGCTTGCCATCCTGTTGACCTTCCTGCTGTGGCCGCAACCGTCGGCCGACCCGCTGAGCAGCCTGCGTTATCCCGGCGAGTCCGCCGGGCGCATGATGGACCGCCACCTGGGATTCTACGAAGGTATCGAGACCGTCCCCGACTGGCAGCGCCTGTTTTTCGGGTTTCTGTTTGGCGCGCGCAGCGATATCGAGGACGAGGCGATTAAGGTGTTTCGCGAAGTCCTCACCCACCTCAACGATCACCCCGATCAATCCCAGCCCTGGGTCGTGTTCAACACCCAGAGCCGCCTGCTGGTAACGCTAGCGGAGTCTGGCCGTTGGGAGTCGTTGCAGCGTGCCCTGGCGGACTTCGACCAATCGCCCGAACAGGAGGCGACCGCTGATGCGATCCGCTATGCGTATTTCGCCGACGAGGCGCAAGTTCCGGGGCCCGAAGTATACAGTGGGGCGGCCCAATTGCCGCTGGGCTGGGCGTTGGATCGGCTGCACTGGCGTATTGCCACCAAAGCGAACGATGCACGTTCGTTGCAACGCGTGGAACGGCGCATGTTGGCGCGCGCCCAGGCGCTGCGCGAGCGGGTGCTCATGCTCAGCGCCGTCATTGCCTCGCTGATCGTCGCGGGGGCGGTGTTGCTTTGGCGCTTGCAGCCGTGGCGCTGGCGCGCACCCTGGGGAGAAGGCGTGCTCGCCCAGCCGTGGGCGGGTGGACAGGGCGCCGCGGTCATTCTGCGCGCGGCGCTGCTGGGCCTGACGATCTCCTTTGTCCTGGCGCTCTATGCCGAACAGTATTTTCGCCCTGGTATCTGGGCGCTGTGGAGCGCGCTGTTCGCCTCGATGCCCATGATGTGGCTGATACACCGTTACCTGCTACGCCCACGCGGGTTGAGCTTTGGTAGCGCCTTCGGTCTCACCCTCAAAGGTGTCGGACTGCGGCGTTTCGCCGTGGTCACGCTCGGGCTGCTCGCCGTCGAATGGTCAGGCATGTTGCTCATTGCCTGGACTGGTTGGCAACTGGGATGGGAGACCCATTGGTCGCAGGGCCTATCGGAGCGCATGGTGTTCGGGCCCTGGGAGACTACTGTGCTGGGCGGTATCAATGTAGTGGTGTGGACTGCGATATTCGAAGAGATCGGATTCCGCGGCCTGCTATACGTCACCTTGCGGGCCTGGTTGCGGCCGCTACCTGCAGCGCTCGTTTGCGCGGGTATCTTCAGTGCCCTGCACCTCTACTCTGTAATTGGATTCCTGTCTGTATTCTGGACCGGTCTGGTACTGTGCTACGCCTTTGAGCGGTTTCGCTCTTTGCTACCGGGCATGATTGTGCACGGAGCCGGCAATCTACTGACCCTGAGCACTGTGCTCCTGTTCTATCGGTAGTCGCGCTTGCTATGTCCAGCAAACGCTTCGTCCGCATTGTCTGGTGACTTCGATGATTGTGTACGTGATGCGCCACGGGCAGACCAACTACAACGTGATGGGTCTGTGCAATGATGATCCGAGTCGTGATGTTTACTTAACAGACACAGGAGTCCGGCAGGCGCAACGTGCTGCGCTGGAGCTGCGCGATGTGCATCTTGACCGCATTGTTGTCTCGCAGCTGCCACGCACGCGCCAGACCGCCGAACTGATCAATCGCTTCCACAATGTACGCATCGATGCCAGCGTTGAGCTCAACGATATCCGGTCAGGTTTCGACGGTCGACCCGTTAGCGAGTATTTCGCGGCGATTGCGCACGACCGCTTGCATGCAGCGATCAATGGTGGTGAGAGTCAGCTTGCGCACAAGCAGCGTGTGCGCACATTTATTGAGGCGCTGCGCTCGCGTCCAGAAGCCGCCGTCTTGGTTGTTGCGCACGAGGAAACGCTGCGCGTCTTCCTGGCGTATTTCCACGGGTTGAGCGATGAGCAGATGTTGGCGCTCACCATCGCCAACTGCGAGACGTTCCGCTTCGATCTCTAGCAGCGCGTCAGTGGTGCCCAGGCGCGGCGCCTAGTGTGGTTTGCCGCCGCGAGTGCCTGGATCGAAGTCGACCGCCACTTGGCTGTCGAGGGCTTGATCGAAGATCAGATCAATGGTCATACCCTCATCGCTGTCGGTGGCCCGTACTTGCTTCAGAGAAGGAAGACGATTGGCCAGGTAGGCGCAGGTCGCCGCGATGACGGCGTCGTTGTCATCCTCGATCGCGTTGACGAGGTGGTTGGCTATGAATTGGGCGCGCTGAACTGCATTGGGGTCATCAACGCGTACGTCGCCCAGCATAAAGCCCTCATCCATGTCCTGGTCGAGCTGATCCAGATAGCGCCGCTGCAAACCGGGCAGGGGCTTGTTGCGGTCGTACTCAATGACAGCTTGACCGTTGATTACGACGGCGAGCTTGTTGCCGAGGGTATTCACGAATGTCTTGTCTCGATCTTGGGTTCGCTCAAGTATAGCGAGGTGCTGGGTTTCGCCCAAGGGCCACGACACGAAGGCGCGCTCAGTCGCGTGAGTTGCGGTTCAGGATGCGGGTGGCGAGGTAGGTGACGATGACGGCCACCAGCAACAGGGCGGCCGCCGCAAGCGGATGATTGAGCGCCTGCGGGTAGACTACGAGTATGAAACCCAGCTCGAGCATCATCAAACCCGAAAGCAGTTTCAATGCTCGTCCTTCACGCTCCGTCAGTTTGCGCGCGCCCAGGGTGAGCGTGAACAGCACCACTATGGCTAGCAAAGGCAAAATGTAGATCGCATTGTAGAGCAGCAGATAGCCGTAATAGCTTGACTCGGACAAACCATGCAGGGTCAGCGTGCGCGTGTAGATCATGGGAAAGCCAGCCGTGCACAAGAGTTCGTAGCTGTTCGCCGCGATCGCCAGCGCCGTTGTTCCCGCTAGCAGCGTGAATAGGTTGTCCGCGCCAATGAGGTTGCGCATACGCTGATACAGGCCCGGCTTGGCGCGCGCCGGAATTGACAGCGACACGCCACGACGAAAGTAGGCGAAATCCTTGATGTTGATGAGCGCCAGGACAATGGCAAGCAGCCCTGCGACGCTGGTAATCCACGTCATTTTCCCGAACAACAAGAACACGTTCAGCCACGCAGCCATGAATAGGAAGTAGACCAGCCCCGACAGCAAGACGAAGGTCATGCCGACGACAGCCATGCGCGCACGGCTGCGGGCATGAACCAGCAGGCTGAGCAGGAACAACAGCACAAAGAAGGCGCAGGGATTGAACGAGTCGAGACCGGCCAGGACCAGCGTCAGCATTGGCAGTGAGGCTTCTCTTGTCTCGAACCGACCAATTAGCGGCACCCGTACCCAGGTATCGATAGCGGCGCCGGGCTGAGCGGTCACCTCCCCCCGTGCCTGGCGATGACAGTACTCGAGACGCTCACTTAATTCGCGGCCAGTGGCGGCGGCGCTGTCGAAGCCTACATACATCTGTTGGCAAAAGATGAACGCGGGCACGCTGCGCGCCTCTTGGCCGAGTCCCGTTGCCAGCTCATGATAGAGTTGGCGCGCGCCACGGTCGCGGTTCAACTCATGACTGTGTAGCACCAGCCACGGGTAGCGCTCCGGCAATTGCTCGATGAACGGGCGGGCGGTGGCGCAATGAGGACAGCGTTCGGACCAGAAGAAATAGAGGTGGACCTGCTGGTCTTCGGCTGCTGTGCCGCTGACCCACGGAAAGGCCAATGGCGCCGCGGCGCTGGCCCAGGCTTGGGTGGTGAACAATATCAGCAGGCACATACTGAGCATCAGCGCCGCGGCGCTATGGGCACTGCGCGGGGTGCTTGGCTGCGTATGGTGTATTCGCGCAAACACTGCAAACGTCTTTGGTTTTGCCGGCCTGAAAGGTGATTTAAGTGTAGGCCGCAAATCCGCCGCATTGCCTCCCGCTGCGACGGACTGTGTAAGTTGGGCTCCGATCCGCGCTTGGATGGTGGAAAACTGGCAACGGGATCTTAGTGGAACATGAAATCCAATAGCGTGCGTGCCAGCTTCGAGTCGCTGCTGTAGCCTGAGATCGATGCCAGATCGTACGGGACAGCCTCCGCGATGCTCCGTGCTGCCATCAGCGCACTGCGCACTGCTGGACCAATGCCCTCGCACATGTCACGCGTAGCCAATCCGGCGGCGTCGCCGACGATGAACGCGTTGTCGATGCGCCCGACCTCGACGTTGCCGCGAACAAAATAACTGTAACCCTTCGGCTTGTAGTCATAATCGCGGACATAGCCCAGGCGCTGCAGCTTAGTTGTCAAGCGCTGCCAGTGCGGCTTGATGTCATCGTCACGCGCCTTGAGCTTGTTGGCCATTGCGCCGATCCCAACATTGATGTAGCCGTCTTGTTTCGGCACATACCAGGAATAGCCAGGCAGGCGGTGTTCGAGGAACCACAGGTGACAATCCTGCTCTTGGTAATCGTAAGCGAACTCTTGCTCGAGAGTAACGGCTTGCAAGGCCTTGGCACGTGGATTAGCGCGGCGAAATAATTCGCGATACACGGGGCAGCGGGTGCCGCCGGCGCCAACCAGATACTTGCAGCGGTAGCGGTCATCGATAATGTAGTGATCGTTGTCGCGCCGAATGCGGCGCACGTCGTGGGTGTGGATCGGTACGCCGGCGCGCTTGAGCAGCCAGTCGTCGAATTCGTAGCGCCGAATCGAGTGCTGCAGCGTCCGGGTATTGGTGCCGAGCAAGGGAAAGTGAAAGTGAATATTGTGAAAGGACAAAAAGCGATGTGGATAGTTGCTGATGTCGATTTCCAGGTCGCTGACGACCTCAGGGGTTATCCAGCCGGCGCACAGCTTGGTGCGTGGGAAGGTTTCTTTGTCGAGAATGAGACAATCGATGCCGAGCCGCTTGAGCTGCCAGCCGCACGTGGAGCCGGCGGGGCCGCCACCAACGATCAGAACATCAGTCTCAATCATACCGTCCCAGGCTAGGTACGTCGGTGACCATAGCTGCGACTAGGGTTGTGGTTTGACCCACTTGGTCACGTCGGGCACCGAGTGGCCGCGCCATACAATTTCGCCGCTGGGCGCAATAACGACGATTGTGGGAGTACCCACGACGTGGTAGTCATCGACAACGTCGAGATTTTTCAAGCGATCGCACAACACCAGATATTCCAGACCATTGCTCTTCGCGTAATCCTCCACTTCCTTCGGATGCTCGCCATTGATGTTGATGGCGGCGATCGTGAGGCCCTTGTCGTGATATTGCTCGTGGAGATTGTTGAAGTCACCGATGTGGGCATAACAGTAGACGCAGTCTGTCTGCCAGAACACCAACATGACGTGGCCGGCGCCGCGCAGCTCGTCCAGGCTCCGCTGGTTACCCTCGAGGTCGGGCAAAGTGAACGAGGGCGCGGTGTTTCCAAGGCTGTGGCCTACTGCCGCATTGGCCGGCGCCGTGGCGCAGAGCATCAGCCCGGCAAACAGGGCGATGACTGGAGTGAGCGAGAGACGTTGGCCTAGTCTGTTCATAGGTTCCTCGGTTGGGTGCCGGCAGGTGGTGTCGGCGATGATAGCCCGAATCCGGAACGACGCAAATCCATGATGAATCTAGGGTCACTGAGTGCTGTCCGACTTCGCGCACGGCCTCGAATCGGGAAGTGTGTCGCAGTCTTGGCGCGGGGGTAACTCGAGGATAGTTGCATCGGGATTGAGTTCCGACGTACTTTAGCTCCCGATAACAACGACTAACCGCCGCTGAGACGGCCGGATCGGAGGAGATTCGAAATGCTTACCCTGTTGAGGTTGTGGGGGCTTGCTGCGCTTGTGGTCACGGGCAGCACGGCCAGCCCTGTGCTGGCTGCGGGTGGCGATGATAACGTCATTCGCTGGGCCGGCTGCGGTATTACCAAGAAGGCGTTCATGGCCGAGCTGGCAGCGGCCTACGAGACCAAAACCGGTGTTAAGGTGCTCATGGAGGGGGGCGGCGCCACGCGGGGGATTCGCGACACGGTGGGCCTACGCGTCGACATCGGAGCGACCTGTCGTATGACCTTGCCTGAAGCCGACGCCAGTGAATTGCATGCAACGCTTCATCCGGTCGCCTGGGACGCGCTGGCTATCATCGCCCACAAGGACAATCCGGTCACCAATCTGACCACCGAGCAGGTCAAGGCCATGTACCTGGGCAAGATCACGAATTGGAAACAGGTCGGCGGTCCGGATGCCCTGGTCCATCTGTATGTGCGCCGGGGCAAGATTTCCGGCGTCGGCTACGCGATTCGCCAATACTTGTTTCAGGAGGCTGGCGTCGACTTCAAGACCAAGTACCAGGTCAACAGCTCCGGTCCCCTTGAGCAAGCTATTGAAAGGGATCCGCTGGCGGTTGGCATCACCGGCGTGAGCAGCGCGCGCAAGCGTGACGTGAAGATCGTCAGCTTCGACGACCGTTATCCCTCCTATGAGAACGTCAAAAACGGCGACTATGGTTTGTACCGGCCGCTCTACCTTGTCACCAGTGCTGTGCCCAACCAAAAGGTCAGGGACTTCATTGCCTTCGCCCGTTCGCGCGAGGGTCGTGACATTATCCGCGCCAACGAGACGGTGCCCTATCGTGATGCACCACAGCTAATGTCCAAGATGCTGGTGTACGGTTTTGGCGTGCGCTGAGCTGCGACCTGGGCGGTGATCTGAGGGGGGCGCATAGCGCCCCCCTTTTTTTTCAAGCACTTCCATCAAGTTGAATGGTGTTCATCTCGTCTTGCCGGCCAACTGGCACGGGCGTTGCTACGCTTACCAATATGGCCTTCTGTCAAATCGCTGACCCGCTTGACGCGCGTCAATGCGGCCAGACTCAAGAAGGTCTAAACGTAGTCGTTAACTAGGGATAGCGGCTGCATCCGGGAGGCTAGCCAGCTCACCTGACCTGGTACGGCAAGTACGCAGCCACTGGACCACGTTCACCCGCCTCGCGGGTGTGACAAGGAATGACAGGCAAGTGGAGGTGCACCGTGGTGGGACTCTGGACATGTTCGTTGTGGCGATGTTGGCGCTTGGCGCTAGCGCTAATTGCTGTGCTCTTCGCTAGCAGCGCGTTGGCCGAACAAGACTGCTACCAGAATCTGTTCGAATCGGCTGCCCCCTATGAGGACCTGAAGCTATGCCAGGCCGAGCTCGATGGCGAATCCGGTTTGTTTTCCTGTCGCGAGTTCCGTGATGGCGAGGGCAGCTACGTGGTGGCCTTCAAGGGCGGGCCCATACCCAAGGCCATCTACTACCGGGTCGACGATCCCAATGCGCCGGAAATGCGGCTGCTCTGGACCAAGCAGAACGGTGGTATGCCAACCTACTGTCGTCTGCCCCCGCCCCGCCTGCTGCCGAAGGATGCTGTCCACCAAGGCACCGGTGTCTGTACCGGTGACGATGGACGCAAGCGCCCCTGCAGCCTCTATCGTCACGCCGGTACGCGCGACTATGAGGTGAGGCGTTACTTCGTGTTCTACCACAGCGAAGGCTGGGGCCCTGTTCAAGTGCAACGTGAACACGCCGGTATCCATCACGATGCGTTTGTTGCCGAGCTGGCCTACCAGCTCGCGACGCAATTGCTGCAGACCGACTGCTGCCAGGCCCGGGGTGAGGCCTATCTGCGCCATGCCCAGACGTTGTTTCCTCAGTCGGAGCTTTATCGTGAGCCCGCCCCTGGACCGGCCCAGCAACTCGTGCTCACCCAGCCCAACGATGCTGACAGTGTCGACAACTGACGCGGCGCGCACGAGCCGTCAGCGGCCAATCCCGCGCTATGCCTCAGGTAGCGCTTGAGCTTGCCTGAACAACTCGCTGAATCGCTAAAAGAAACCTCTGTCGTTGTCTGATTTGCGCCGGTGCTCCAGTCTGTCAAGAACACCGACGGTTGCGTGTGGCCGGGGTGTTCTGTACTCTAGCCTCAAATAAAACAACAGGATACGGCACATGCAACCGTTCTCGTGGAAGAACTTGTTCGGGACAAAGTCAGAGCGCGTCGAGCGACGCAAGCGGCCGCGCTCCAACGCGGATCCCAACGCGACCGTGTTGATCGTCGATGACTCGCGCACTGTCGTTCATGCCATCAAGATCATGCTCGAGCAAGGCCGGTATCGCACGCTGGAGGCGATCGACGCCGAAGGCGGCATTGAGATGGCGAAGATGTATCAGCCCGACATGATCATCATGGATATCCTGATGCCGGGGTTGAACGGGTTTCAGGCGACGCGCATTCTGCGCAAGGACCCGCTGACTCGGGCCATCCCGATAGTCATCATCAGCGGCTCGGAACAGGCAACTGAGCAGTATTGGAGCCTGCGCTTGGGCGCCAATGATTTCATTGCCAAGCCCATTCGTCGCGGCGAGCTGTTCCAGAAGGTGGAGCGCCATCTCGCCCAACGCGAGCAGGCTGTGCTGGGCACTACCACTGCAGCATCGCCGCTCGGCACCGGTCTTTAAGCGCAGGCCATTTTTTCAGGTTGGGAATTGACAAGCCCCCTGCGGTAGTCCGCAAGGGGCTTTCTTGTTGGTGCCGCGCGGCTCAAGCGCGCGGCAGGTTGGCGAGCCTGGTCAGACCAGTGCAGCGATCACGACGAGCGCCAGCGCGAGTGCTTGTAATCCGACGCGCGCGCTCATCAATTGCGCATCATGTTTCTCATCAAACTCGCCACCACGACCCATGGAGCCAATACCCATTATCAGGACTGCAACTGTTGCGAGTACTGCGAGTACCACCAGCACGGTTGTCATCGTTGTGCCCTCCCATCGAGTGGAGTACTGCCGTTGGTTATCACCGGCGTCTATCACTACAAAGACTAGGACAAAAGACCGGAAAATTGCATTGACTCATGTCAAGCGCCGGTCAGTTCCTGGCGCCCGCGCTGTTTCCTGATCTGTGCACTAAACTTCAGTCGCAGTGGGGCCGCGACAGTTGGCGGTGTACAGCCGGCCTCCGACGCGTGACAGCGCTGACCCCATGAACGAGCAGCGCCGACGACACGAACGCATCGCCGTCGCCCGACCCGTGGTCGTCCAGACCAGCAGCGGGATGCAGATCCGTGCGCGTCTCGTCAATTTGTCTTTGGGTGGGGCCGGGATAGTCTATTCCGCGCCGGCAGAGCATGGGGCGGTGCTGACACTACGCTTCACGATTCCGGTCGCCGAGCGTCTTGTCACCTTGAGCCTCAGGTCGCAGGTTCGCCACACCCACTTGCGCACGGATGGGCATCTGATTGGGTTCCAGTTCCTCGACATCAGCGACGCCGAAACGGCTGCCGTGCGCCGCTTCATCCTATCGGTCAAGGGTATGCGAACTCAGGAATGAGAATGCGCCGCATTAGCGCACGCCATGCATCAGACGATGCAGCAGTGGCGCGATGAGAAAAAGCAGTACGCCAGCGCTCGTTGGCGCCACGACCAAGAACCAGTAGAGCGGGATCTCCCATTGGGCAAGGATGGACTCGAGGGTGCCCGCCAGGTAGCTGGCGATGGCCACGGCGACGAACCATACTCCCATCATCAGCGCCAGAAACCGTTGTGGCGCAAGCTTTGTGACCATCGACAAACCGGTTGGTGACAGACACAGCTCGCCCAGCGTGTGCAGCAAGTACACGATCAGCAACCATTGTGGGCCGACTCGTCCGTGTGTGTCGGCGTGCTGCTGGGCCACGGCCAGGACGACGAAACCGAGTCCGAGAATGACCATGCCAACTGCCTGTTTGTGTACGACAGAAAGGGCAAAACGCGAGGAGTCGAGGCGCAGCCACAACACCGAGAACAGCGGCGCGAGCAGCACCACATACAGCGGGTTGACCGATTGAAACCACCCGGCGGGGAACTCCCAGCCAAACACGGCCCGGTCAGTGAGTTTGTCGGCAAAGAGGTTCATCGTGCCGCCGGCTTGCTCAAAACCCATCCAGAAAAACACCACGAACACAGCCATGATCAGGACAGCCACCATCCGCTCGATGTCGGTGCGCGACAAACGGGCGGCTTGAATATCGCCGACTGCGCTCTCGCCCGCGCTCGCCATGCCGCTGCGCCACGCGCTAATGGCTGCAATCAGGACAAATACCAAAGCCGTGAGCAAGACGCGCGCCAGCGGGCTTACCGCGTTCCAGGCGTTCGCAATCAGTGGCCAAATCCCGTACATGAATATCACCAAGGCCGCTACCGCCAAAGTCGTCACCTTGAACGTCGCGCGCCAGTCGACACCAGAGATCGCGTTGGCGCTGCCGGGAATCGATTGGGCTAGGCGGCGCTGACCCAATACAAAAATCAGCATGCCCGTGAGCATGCCGAAGCCCGCGGCCGCAAAGCCATAGTGCCAGCCGAGCTTCTCGCCCAGGCTGCTGCTCACCAGTGGTGAGAACAGGGCGCCCAGATTGATGCCCATGTAGAACAAGGTGAACCCGCTGTCACGGCGCGGATCGCCGGCCTCATACATGCGACCAACGAGCGTGGAAATATTGGGTTTGAAAAAGCCGTTGCCCAGAATCAGCAAACCCAGAGCGATGTGCAGCAGCGCGGGCACCGCCATGGCGAAATGCCCCAGGCACATCAACAGCGCACCGACCAGCACCGAGCGCCGGTGGCCGAGCCACCGATCCGCGATCAACCCACCGAGAATCGGCGTAAGGTATACCAGCATGGTATAGCGCGCGTAGATCTCCAGTGCGTCGGCGCGCTCGTATTGGAGTGCGTTGACCAGATACAGCACCAGCAATGCGCGCATGCCGTAGTAGCTGAAGCGTTCCCACATTTCGGTGAAGAACAGCGTAGACAGCCCCGGAGGGTGGGTGGCGAGGCGGCGGAGTGGATTCATGAGCGCATGCTTTTCGCCGAGCGGCGATTCGTTCAGACTAAGCGTACAAGACTACCGTCTCCGCCGACCAGAAAGAAGCCACTGAGATGAGCACTCACCAGATTTCCAGCAGCGGTGATTGGGGCCCCGTCGCCGTTGCCCTTGCCGAATCAGGTTGGGCGGCGCTCGAGGACGCCATCCCTGCTGCGCTGTGCGAAGTACTGCGCCTGGAGCTCGATATGCATGTGGTGCGCGGTGAGCTGCGCCAGGCGGCGATCGGGCATCACGACGACCGCGTGATCGAAACAGCTATTCGCGCCGATCACATCTTGTGGTTCGAGGGCGATACGCCAGCGCAGCGTGCCTGGCTCGATTGCATGCAAGATCTGCGCGGGTATTTGAATCGCACGTTGTATTTGGGGCTGCAGGACTATGAGTGCCACTTTGCCAACTACGGGCCTGGCAGCTACTACCGCAAGCACTACGACTGTTTCCGCGATGACGATGCCCGTGTCGTTACGACCGTGCTGTATTTGACATCCGGATGGAGCGAACACGATGGCGGCCAGCTGGTGCTCTACGATCGCGCCGACGACGAGCGTGTGCTCTGCACCATTGAACCCGAGGCGGGCACGTTGGCCGTGTTCTTGAGTGCGGTTTTTCCGCACGAGGTATTGCCGACCTGCCGAGAACGCGCCAGCATAACTGGATGGTTCCGGCGTCGGCCCTTGGGTTAGCCAGCTACTCTGCGCTCGATCGCACCGCGTTCGGCTCCGCCGGCGTAGTTCTCTCCCTGGCGCGAACAGCGAGTACGCCACCAATGGCGATCAATGTGGCGCCGAGGACGAAGCTCAGGTGTAGACGCTCATCCCACAGCCAGTAACCGTATAGCGCCCCAAAGACTACCGAGAAGTAGATGAACGGGGCCAGCCGGCCGGTTGCGGCGACAGCGTAGCCGCGTGTCAACAGCAACTGGCCGAGCGTGCCCGTGAGCGCCACGACGGCGAGCGATACCCACAGTGCCGGGGTCGGTGTCTGCCAGGCCCAGACCATCGGTAACGCGGAAAACAATGCGGCGAGCAATGAGAAGTAAAACACTACCCGCACGGTGGGCTCGCTACGTCCTAGTCGCCGCAAGCTTGTCTGGGCAATGGCAGCCAACGCACCGCCCAGCACGCCAATGACTGCGATCCAGTTGAAATCGCCTTCGGGACGCAGCACCAGCATGACGCCGGCGAACCCCAGCGGAATAGCGAGGGTCGCGTACGCCGGCAGGCGCTCCGTCAACCACAGCCAGGCAACAATCGGCATGAATATTGGTGCGGTCATCTTCAGCAGCATGCCTTCTGCGAGATGTAGGTGAGCCAAGGCGTAGAAGAAGCAATACATGGCCGCCAAACCCGCTACCGCCCGCAACAAGTGCAAATGAAACACTTGGGTACGCAGGCGCGGCAGGCCGCCGCGTGCCAGCAGCGGCAATAGAATTAATAAGCCGAGTACGTTGCGTACGAAGACAATGACCTCGTTGGGAAGCTCGGCGGCTGCGGCTTTGACTGCCGCGCCCATCGAGGCGAAAAGAAACTCGGCCGCAATCATGAGTACGGCACCGAGCAGAAGGTTTTGACGATATAGCATTGACTGGTGCGCCAGGCGGAACGAGGGGGCGGCGCAGTATAGCAGGGCCCATGGTGCGTGTGCCGACTACTATTCGGTGCTGGCACCCTGGCGCAGTCTGTGCAAGGTCACTTCTGGGGGGCAGTTGAAGCGGACATCGACTACGCAGGAACCTGCGCCGGCTGAGGTGTAGCCGCTCAGATTCTGATAGTGCCAACGCCCGTTGCAGAACCGGCGCGGGCAGTTGGCATTGACCATGAGGGGAATCCCCCCGGGCAGACATATTTGACCGCCATGGGTGTGGCCACACAGCATCACGTCGAGGCAGGCGTAGGCCGCGTGCCGGTACATTTCGGGCGAGTGCGATAGCAGAATGGATACCGCTTCATCCGGGACGCCCTGTAGTGCCTTTTCGAGATTGTCGGCGCGGTAGTAGTGAGGATCATCGATGCCGGCGATATATATCGCGGCATCACCGCGCTTTACGGTGACAGACTCGTTCATCAGCATGCCGATATCCATCGCCTCGAGGGCGCCCACCATACGGATTGAGTCGTGGTTGCCGAGCACCCCGTAGACGGCTGTCTTCAAATGATCTCGCAGCTGGCGCATGCCTGCCAGCGCCTCATCACATGGCCCGTGCGTGCGGGCGCGAAAGTCTCCCGTCAATACACATAGATCATAGTCAAGCTCGCTGACTGCAGCGGCGATGGCCTGGGGAATGTCGAGATGCATGTCGAGATGCATGTCACTGATATGCAAGATGGTGTAGCCGTCGAATGCGGCCGGCAAATGATTCAACTCGATCTCGTGTTCTCGCACCTGGATGTCGCGAGCATTGCGGCGCCCGCGTTGGTGCAACCCTAGCAGGCTCAGGGTAGCCCGAATCAGGCTGTGTACGGAATACCAGTTCTCGATGTGGAAGAAATTTCGCCCGTATCCGAACAGGCGCGCCTCATAGTCGCGTTCAATACCCGACCGCAGCCGGAAATGTGGCTTGCCCACGCGCTGCTCCAAGCGCTCATCCTCGGGAGTGAGATCCTCGGCGCCTGTGTCAACAAGAGATTTTACCGCTGTTGCCATACCGCAGAAAATATCCCGAGTGGCTCCACTATGCGGAACGAATATGGCGAACGAGCAGCAACATGAGCTTGAGTATGTTGATCAGGCGCACGCTCTTGCGAAAACGGCTATCGTTCGGATACTCGCTGACGATGACCTTCAGCCTGTGTATCGAAGCATAGATCTTGTCGAACAACTCTTCCGTATTCATGCCGACATAGGGCTTGAACTGCGGAAGTTCCTTGACGAGATCGGCTTTGAGTTTTGACCGCTTGAGAGTGTTGAGATCAAAGCCGGCCCGACTGGCGTCCTCGTAGCATGAGGTCTCCAGACTGGCGATGACTCTGTCGACACGCTCCGCGTCCGATCCGCCCTCGACAAAGACGGCGATCTTGTCGATATTGTGGCCGAGCTCGCGTAACAGTTCACGCTTGCGGCCGCGCGACTCGCGCACGAGCGCATGAATGCTCTTGAGGCCAGGCGCCAGGGCGGCGAACCCCGACACAATACTGGTCAACGGCGTCAATTGTGCCCCCAATCCTCTCGCGTATCATAGCGCGCCCGCTGTCAGGCCTATGTTACGCCAGGTCGCTCGGCCGAATACATAGCGACGTCGGCATGCCTGGGACGTTCCGCCGCGCTGCCGCCGCAGCCGTGAATGCGTGAGCTCGCACTGCAACGCTGGTGCTGCTGGCATGGCATTTGCCCAAAGTCTGGTCCGCCAGTCGGCGTTCGTTGGTCTGGCCAGCCGGTCGACGAACGTGGGGCTCATGATGATGACCAGCAGTCCGACCAACGCGGCAGTCGGGCGCGGGTGGGGCACTGGCTTGCGACATGGGACCATGTGGCGGCGCGAAACCCTGGAGTATCTCAAATTACAGACAGCACTTATCCTTGTGCTGTAGAGCGGCACTATTCGCCCCCCCGACAATGTTCCGAGCAGACAATGCCTAAACTATGCAGTTCGTGACGGTTGTCTTTCCCATTCTGGCGGGATTGGTGTCGGCTCTCGCCTACCTGCAACCGACTTGGTTTATGCCGGCCAAGTCGCTGATCGTTCCACTCCTGGTGCTCATCATGTTTGGCATGGGGATGGTGTTGACCGGCGCTGACTTCAGACGCGTGCTACGTCGCCCGCGTGCGGTACTGCTGGGCGTGGCCCTGCAGTATCTCGTCATGCCGCTGGCTGCCTTTCTGGTCGCCAAGGCGCTGTCACTTCCTCCCGAGTTGCTCGTTGGCTTGGTCCTGGTCGGTGCTTGTCCAGGTGGTACGGCATCCAACGTAATCTGTTATCTGGCGCGTGGCGACGTGGCATTGTCGGTTACCTTGACCATGAGCTCGACACTGTTGGCTGTCCTAGCCACGCCAGCGTTAACCTGGCTGTACGCTGGTCAAAGCGTGCCGGTGCCCGTTGCCGAGATGTTGTTCGACGTGGTCAAGATCGTCGTCGTACCGGTTGGTTTGGGTGTGCTTATCAATACCTTATGGGCCGGCCGTGTTCGCCGTATTCAACCCGTCTTCCCAGCAATATCAGTGGCTGGCATAGTGTTCATCATTGGCGTGATCGTCGCGCTCAATCAGACACGCATCGCTGAAATGGGAATGGCGACGTTGCTCGCAGTGGTGCTGCACAACGGCATCGGCATTGTCACGGGTTATGTCTTGGCCCGAGCGCTCGGTTTTGAGCTGAGCGTGGCGCGCACCCTGGCGATAGAGGTCGGCATGCAGAACTCCGGGCTTGCGGTTGCATTGGCGGTCAAACACTTCTCAGCGCTGGCTGCGCTGCCCGGTGCCGTGTTCAGCATTTGGCACAACCTGTCAGGATCGTTGTTAGCCGCGACCTGGGCTAGGAACAGCGGCCGCGGACAGAAGGCTGGCACAGACGATGTGCGTCGCTAGCCCAGGACTGTGCGTGTGTGCCTGGGTCGCGCTAAAGTACGCGCACCAAGACGATGTGCCGTGGAGGAGAACCTTATGCTCATGAGCAGGGAGGGGAGGCAGCGGGCGTGTGCGCTCTACGGGTGCGTGTGCTGGTGGGCGCGGCTGCTTCTTGTTGCAGTGGCGATCGGCAGCTACGCCCATGCGAGCGATGTGGAGGTCGTGGCTCGGCTGACCGAAGCGCCTGGTAACCTCACCGTGACGCCGGATGGACGCATCATCATGAGCCTGCACGAGTTCTATTCGCCCATGCGGCGCGTTGTCGAGCTGAAACCCGACGGGGCTCTGGCGGCTTTCCCCGATGAAGCGTGGAACGCCCCGCGCGAGCGTGAGCCGTACCTGGACTCGGTGCTTGGCATTCAAAGCGATAGCAACGGCGTGGTGTGGATGCTCGATAACGGCCGCCGCGGCAAAGTCACACCGAAGCTAGTGGGCTGGGATTCACGCCTGAACGAGCTCGTTCAGCTGATCGAGTTGCCGGCTCCGGCGACGGTCGCCGATTCGTTCGTGAACGATCTCGCCGTAGACGAACAACACAACGCGGTTTATATCGCTGATCCGGCGGGTGGCGACAACGCTGCTTTGATCGTCGTTGATCTCAACACTGGTCAGGCGCGCCGGGTGCTGCGCGGGCATACTAGCGTGGTTCCGGAGAATGTCTACCTGGTGATCGACAGTCGTTCGGTCAAGCTCAAGCGCGAGGATGGCTCGTTTCTGCGTCCGCGGATTGGCGTTAATCCGATCGCACTCGATGCCAAGGCGCAATGGTTGTACTTCGGACCCATGCATGGCAAGACCATGTACCGCATTCGCACGCAGGATCTTCTCGACCATGAACTCGATGATGCGGCACTGGGGCAAAAGGTCGAGCGCTACAGCGACAAGCCCATCTGTGACGGCATATCCATTGATCGTGCAGGCAACATCTATATCTCGGATATCGCCAACCACGCGGTGGGTGTGATCAGTACGTTGCGCCGCTACGAGATCATCGCTCAAGACCGTGAGCGATTGTCGTGGCCGGATGCGTTCAGCTTTGGGCCCGATGGCAGGCTCTATACGGTGGCCAACCAATTACATCGCACAGCAGTGCTGAACGCGGGCGTCATGGCAGCCAAACCGCCTTATTACGTGCTGCAGCTCGAGCCCATGGCCCCGGGCATCGCCGGTCGTTGAGCAACACAGCACTCCATCCAAAGCAACGCAACGACGCGGGAATCCTACAGGCGAAAAGATGTTGAACCACAGAGAGCACGGGGCACACGGAGAAAAGCAATTCTAGCGAAAACAGTTTGCCGCATGCCGAACTCGCACCTCGATTGTAGGCTCTCTCAGATGGTTGCACCGTGGAATCGGTTAGCGTCTGACCCTTGAACGGCCTTCGTCTCGGTTCCCTCTTGCTCAGTCCGGCATTTGCTAACGATTCGTTACCAGCCACTAGCTGCTCGTGTAACATTACAGGCCGCGCTCAAACACTTCCAAGTCCAAATCCAGTCGCCACAGTAGCGAAGGCCCCTGTTCCGACGCGGAAGGCGCGCCTGTTTCGCCAGGCAGCGAGCCTTCTCCGTTGAGGCGCAGTCGTCGGCCTTCGAGCGCCACCTCCGTCAGCTGATCGAGCCTCATTTGGCTCACGGATTCTGATGTTAGCTCTTGTGCGGCAAAGTGAGCGTAAGCCATGCTCCAGGCGGTGAGGTGCCGAGTGGCGTCAACTGTGACCGCTACCCACACGTGGGGCCGAGGCGGAGGTTGGCTGGTTTCCGACTCGACGGCGTCGTTTGTGAACTCTCGCTCTGCAGGGTGCACTTTGCGCCCATAGGCCAGCCGTTTGAGGTCGGCAGTGCTCAGCTCGTCGCGGTAGAAGTCGATCCGGATGGTATTGGCGTTGAACCAGTAGGCGAACGCGCCGTGGGCCATGAGCAGTTGCTGACCCATCGCAAAATGGTTGTTGCTGTTGAAGTTGGCGGGGATCACCGGCTGCTCAAGCAGTTTCAGCACGATGGCGTCCGGATCAAAGCGCTTGTCTATCAACCACTGGCCGTTGTGTTGAACAAATTCGTAACCCAAGCGAAGTTGGCTGCGTTCGTTCTCTGGAAGTTGGTTCCAATCGTCAGACAAGAACGTGATATCCGAGGCGACCAGCAGGGCGCGGTCGCCGCCCAAGCCGCGCGTTTGTGCCGCATAGGCCACCATGCGATCGCGCTCGATCAATGCATCAAGTTGTTTGGGGCTCAAGCGCGACTCAAGTGACTTGCGGTAAGCCGCCGTCAGAAACGTCTTCGCTTCGCGGTAGTTCTCCGACTCTTGAAATTGGCTAAACACCCAGATAGGCCCGCTTGCCAGCGCCGGCGTCGATGCGCATAGCACGAGCAGCAGGGACATCAATATCAGTGCATCACGTCGCATTGGTATAGGTATCCGTGATTAATTTGTCGTCGGGTTCTGTCTATTTCGGCCGCGAACTGGTGAACTGGAGTTGGAGCCGGCCCCCCGGGGCCAACCTAGCGGTTGCGTATCGCGTCGAGGCTCAAGACGGCTTCGTCGCCGACCACCTCGGCGCTGTGTACGATGCCCGCTGGCACGGCCAGGCAGTCGCCGGACTTCAGCACCACGGCTTGCCCACCCAGCTCCATGCGAAAGTGTCCTGCCAGTACCGCGTCGATCTTGTCCACGGCGTGAGTGTGTTCGGAGAAGTACGTGCCGGGTGGATAGACGTAGCGCGTGACACGATAACCTCTTGCCTCCAGTTTGGCCTGCATTTTCGCTTCGCTCAAAGGACCATCTGCGTATTCATCCCAATGTTCGACATCAGTCATGGTGCCCCCTCAGATGCCATGTCGGCCAGATGCGGCGGTGAAAGTGCGCTCACTCCGCGGATCGTTGGTGATGTGTGCCTGCGTGATGGCAAATCTAACGCTGATTCCGCAGCACACCAAGTGGGCACCCACCGCGCGGAGCGTTGTCGCGGGTGCTTTCGGCACGGCTACCTGAAGGTCGGTAGCGTCAGCGTAGACTGGACGGAGTACCTGACAGATTGCGCAGTCGCAGGGACCGCGCCTTGGCGCTCGGCGAAGGCCTCTGATCGCCCCCTTCAGGGCCGAGTGGGCTAACGGCCACTTCGCCCAGGCTGTACCACGCAATGTGGGCTCCGACGAATGCTGCGCATGCGGTACACTGGTGTCAGTCTACCAACCCGTGAGGATTGCCGCCCCGATGGCGGATGAGGATCGCAAACTTCCACAACGGTCCAACCCAGCGGACGTCGACGCCTTTCTGCGCAAGGTGGCCGCCGCGCCGGTCGTGAAGCCCGCGGGCCAGCGTGGACGGCTGCTATTCGCTATGGACGCAACAGCCAGCCGCGAGCCGAGCTGGGACAGCGCCTGCGCAATTCAGGCGCAGATGTTTCAGGAGACCGCTGCCCTGGGCGGCCTGGAAATTCAGCTGTGTTACTACCGAGGGTTCGGCGATTTCGAGGCTTCGGCATGGCTGCGCGACTCGGAGCAGTTGCTAAAGCGGATGCTGGCGGTGAGTTGCCTGGGCGGCCACACTCAGATTGCCAAGGTGTTGCGTCATGCGCTGACCGAGACACGCGCACACCGGATCGACGCGGTGGTCTTCGTTGGCGACTGTCTCGAAGAAGACGTCGACCATCTGAGTCAGCTCGCCGGCGAGTTGGGCTTGCTTGGCGTACCGGTATTCATGTTCCACGAAGGCCACGATGCTGGGGCGGAGCGCGCATTTCGCCAGATTGCCAAGTTGACTAAAGGTGCCTATTGCCGTTTTGATGCGGGCAGTGCCCAGCAGTTGCGCGACCTGCTCAGCGCGGTGGCGGTTTACGCGGCCGGTGGACGCCGCGCACTGCGCGACTTCAGTCAACGCCGCGGTGGGATCGCGGGCCAACTCACCCATCAGCTCGGGGACTAGTCTCAAGCCTCATGGGTCGCCTCCTGGTTCTCATTGCTATTGCCGTGCTGGTGCTGTTGGCGCTGCGTTGGTTTGCGCGCACACCGCCCGAACAGGTGCGTAGGACGCTGCGCTGGGCCTTGCTGTGGGGCGGTATCGGCCTCTTGGTGTTGCTGGCTGCGACCGGCCGGCTCCATTGGTTATTCGCAGTGATCGGTTCGGCACTCGGCGCCATGGCGCCATTTGCAAGGCGTCTCGCGCCGTTTTTGTTGCGCATGCTACCGGCACTTCCCGGCATATTCGCGCAATACAAACGCCAGAAATCGGCTGGTGGCCCATCCGCCGGCAATAGCTCACAGGTCACCACGCGCTTTCTGCGCATGACGCTGGACCACGACAGTGGTGAGATGGACGGTGTCATCCTCGAGGGCACCCACCAAGGTCAGCACTTGCACGAGCTCAATCTCGATGAGCTGTTGGCGCTATTGACGGGCTATCTGCATCAGGACGAACAATCCGCGGCGTTGTTGCAGGCATATCTGGATCGCATCCACGGTGAGGCTTGGCGCGAGCGCTATAGTGGGGGTGGCGAGACTAGATCGGCACAGCCCCCGCCGCGTGGCACTATGTCCACGGCGGAAGCCTACGAAATACTCGGCCTAGAACCCGGTGCCAGTGAACAGGACATCATCGTCGCGCACCGCAAGCTCATACAGAAGGTACATCCTGACCGCGGCGGCTCCAACTACCTGGCGGCAAAGATCAATGAAGCTAAGGACGTGTTGTTAAATCGCTGACGAACGTCAGCGCTACGCCAGCAGCGCGTGATGAGTTATGTTCAGCTGCGGCTCAATCAAGTCGGAAACCAATCTTCAGTTTCACTTGATAGTGGCCAACCTTGCCATCAACAATGTGACCCCGTGTTTCGGTCACCTCAAACCAGTCCAGATTGTGTAGACTCTCGCCGGCTTTGGCGATGGCCTTTTCAATCGCATCATCCGTGCTCTTTGTTGATGAACCGACAATCTCAATGAGTTTGTAGACATGGTCGGACATGTTGGGGTTCTCCTCTAGCCGTTGGGATCAATGAAATGACGCATAATCGTGCTCGGCAATGCAGGTCTTGCCTCTATTGCGCCTCGCGCTGGCGGCGAACGTCGGCCACATAGTCGTCGAATTCCTTTGCCATCTCGGCCATGGCATCAGTAACTTTGTGGGCCGCCTCCAACACTTCCTCGCGGCCGGCGCCAGATATTGCTGTATCTTCTGCTCGCGTGCTGTGCGCGACCGCATCGGGCACGAAAGCGGCGAGACGCATGTAGGATAACTTCAGCCCTTCAACCAGGGCGTGGTCTTCCTTGTCGGTGCCGATTACACACATTAGGTAGAACCGGATTGCCTTTTTGATGCCATCTTTGGGATAAGGCAGCCTCGACTCTGGCACACCGTAGACGATATCGCTGGTGGCCTGGACCACCTTGCCGTACTCGCTGACAACTTGCGCTGCCGCCTCCAGAAGTTCCTGGATGTGTTTTCGAGAGGGTGCACTTTGGTCGTGTTCGGTCATGATGCATAGCCATTCGGCAAGAGAATAATGAATCTTGATTGGGCGATTTATGTGAGGGTATGGCAACTGGCCGGAATTGTCACCCGCGAGCCGGCTTCACTCGAGCTCGTATTTCTTTAGCTTGCGCCACAGCGAAACTCGGTCGATGCCGAGGATTTCCGCGGCGCGGGTACGATTGCCTTCCGTCTGTTGCAGAACCCAGCGGATGTATTCAGCCTCCTGCGCTTCGAGTGTCGGCAACTGTGTCGTTGAGCGACGAAACGCGCGTATCTGCAATGTGCGCAGATCATCGGGCAGATGCTGTTCATCGAGCACCGTCCCTGAGGCCAGGGCAACACCGCGTTCAATCAAATTTGCCAGCTCGCGCACGTTGCCAGGGTAGTCGTAGCTGCTCAGCACAGCCATCGCCTCCGGGGCAATGTCGGCGACAGTCTTTTTGGCGACAGCCGCGTATTTACGCAGGAAATAGTGTGCCAGCAAGGGAATGTCGCTGCGCCGCTCGCTCAAGGGCGGCAAGTGCAGATTCATGACGTTGAGGCGGTAGTAGAGATCATGGCGAAAGCGCCCGTCTGCGATGGCTTCGCGCAGGTCGCGATTGGTCGCGGCGATATAGCGCACATCGACTCTGATGGGGTCGGTGCCACCCAGTCGGCGTAGCTCGCCTTCCTGAATAACGCGCAATAGCTTGACCTGCATGCTGGGCGACATTTCGGTGACTTCATCAAGAAACAGCGTGCCCGATGACGCCGCTTCGATGAGTCCCTGGCGCGTGTCAGTGGCGCCGGTGTAGGCACCCTTCTCATGGCCGAACAGCTCATTGGCCAGCAAGTCTTCTGTAAATGCTCCGCAGTTCACTGCGACGAACGGTTCGTCGCGGCGTGCGCTATGTGCGTGTAGATAGCGCGCCATGAGCTCTTTGCCCGTACCGCTCTCGCCGGTAAGGACCACGTTGCAGTCGGTTGGTGCCACCTGCAGGGCCGTTTCCAGCAACTTCTTCATCAGTGGATCCTGCGTGATCATGCTGACTCGGCCGATCTGGTCATCGACAATCTCGCGCAACGCGCGGTTCTCTCGCTTCAACCGCACCAACTCCAGTGCTTCGCGTACCACGTGGCGCACTTCGTCCAGGCGAAACGGTTTGGCAACATAGTGAAATGCCCCTTCTTTCATGGCATCCACCGCCGAGCTGACCGTCGCAAAGCCGGTAATGACGACCACCGCGGTGTCGTCGTGGTGCTCACGGCAGTAGCGCAGGATCTCCATGCCGTCGACGCGTTCCATGCGCAGGTCGGTAAGCACTACATCGAAGGACTGCCGCTGCAAGGCGCGTAGTCCCGCCGGACCGCTCTCCGCCGAGGTGACGTCGTGCCCCTCATTGCTCAGTACGTAGACGAGATTCTTGACGGCGACGGGTTCATCGTCGATGACCAACAGTCGGCCGCCGGGCGCCGCGTTGCTTGTTTCGCTCACGTCGCGGATTCCTCAGACGTATATGGCAGGCAGATGAAGAACGCGGATCCAGCTCCCGGTTTGGCGTAGGCTGCGATGTAGCCATCGTGTTTGTGCACGATTTCCTGTGTCACGAACAGACCGAGTCCCGAGCCGCGCCCCACATCCTTAGTGGTAAAGAAGGGATCAAAAACACGGCGTAAGGCTTCCTCGGGAATGCCCGGCCCATCGTCGGAAACACTCAGCAGCACCACTTCACGGCGCAAGAAAGATTGCGGCGGTGATTGGGCATACACGCTGCCGGCGGGCAGTTGCAGCTTCTGAGCGGGAATCAGCGCGGCACTGACCTGAATGTTCACCGCATCGCCGCCGGCATCGAGCGCGTTCTTGATCAGATTGACCAGCACTTGCTGCATGCGCTGCTCGTCCAGAGGCACGATGAGGTCGGTCGGTACGTCCAGATGCACTCGGGCGCGAATGGCGGCCTGGCGGCCGAGCAGCAGCAGGCTCTTGTCGACCAAGGCGCGCAGCGAAACGTCGCGTTTGGTGAAGGCACTTTCACGGGAGAACTCGAGCAGCGTGCGCACGATGTGGCGGGCGCGCTCGGTCTCGGTGTCTATCTGCTGCAGCCACTCGCGCAGCTGCGCCGGGTCGGCTTTGTCGAGATCTTCGAGCAGGATCTGGCAGGAAGAGGACACGTTCGACAATGGATTGTTCAGCTCATGGGCCACGCCGGCGACGAGCGTGCCCAAGGAGGCAAGCTTCTCCGATTGCACCAGATGACGCCGCCGCGTATCGATCTCGTCGAGCATGTAGTTGATCGCATCGGCCACAGAAACGATCTCGCGGTCCTTCGACGACGGTTCGACACGATCGAACTGACCGCGACCGAGATCCTCCAGATCATGTTGGAGCTGTGCCAACGGCGTTACGGCGGCGCGCGAGGCGCGCTGAGCAATCACCAAGCCGAGCAAGCCAACGACCGTGATGGCCACCGGTAACGCAACCTGGGAACGGCCCACCGCTCTGAGCATCTCGGCGCGTTGGGTCTCCGCGATGCCCTCGGCACCTTCGGACAACACCCGTCCGGACTCGCGAATGTCCCGCTCCAACGCAACACGTCGGGGTGCGTCATCCGGATGCAGTGCCTGCAGCTCGGCGAACAGACTTTGATACTCGGCGAGGGTGCGCTGCAGGCGTCCGATCTCGGCTGGACTACTCAGCGTGACGAGCGCCTCGCCCTGCTCGGCGAGCAGTTGCCTGGCCCGGTCGCCGTAGGCGCGCACTTCACCGAAGTCGTCATCGGCCCCGTAGAGCAGGTAGTTCTTCTCGTAGCGACGCAGCTCGAGCACGCTGTCGACAAAGTCCGACGCCGTGATTTCCAGCTCGATGCGCTGCTCCAGGTAGCCCAGATCGGTGAGCGCGAACAGGGCAACGACGGCTAGCGTTGCGGCGAGCGCGTAGAAACCGAGATTGATTTTTCGGCGCAGGCTACTCATGTGGCCGTGACTGTTGCAATGTGAAACATAGCGTTTCGTAACTGTAACACCGGTCCTTGGCCTCACGCCAGCGCGACGCCGTTGATTTTGCCCGCTTAGCTCGGCTCCAGTCGTTTCAATCTGCAACAGTGACCCGAGCGAGCACTTTTTATGAAGATCAAATAAATCAATGAGTTAGCGTCGCAAGTCAGTCTGGCACGGGGGATGCAGTAGGTCAAGCAGACCAACCAGTTTCGAAGGTGACCCGAAATGAAGAAGCAAGCCCATTCACTGCGTCAGGACCTGCGTCGCGCCTTTGATGCGCTCGCTTTCGCCAATGCCGGTGAGATGCTGCCTGATTCCAGCAAGGACAAGATCCTGGCCGGCGCGAAGCCGCGCCGTTTGGCGCGGCCGCAAGTCCAGCCCGCGCCCCCGCCGGCGCGGCGCAAGCGCATCGCCCTCGCCGTTGATGGGCGCATCCGGGTTGGCGCGCTGCGCTATGCGCTCGGTGCCGCGGCGCGCTTTGACGCCGACCTGGAGATACTCACCAACCTCCGGGAGGCGGAAGTGAACGCTGCGATGGCTCGCGAGCTAGGCCGCGGCGCCTTCCGCTGGGACGTGATTCAGGTCGGAGCCGATTTGCTGGCCGGGATTACGGAGCACGCGCGCCGCCAGGCCAACACCTTGTTCGTCGTGACCAGCGCCCAGGATGCGCTCACAGAGCGTTATGTGGCGGCCCGTCCGTCGGTTCAGGTGCCCTGGCTGGTGGTTTCCGACGACTTGCGCGCCGCATGAGGCGCGCGGTCACAGGCACGAAACACACCGATCACGAGGAAGGCAGTGTATGTCACCGATTCAATCCAATCTTGCTGAGCAGCAGCTACCACAGGAAGTCGAACATACGGTAGGACGGCCCGTAGCCGAGCCTCCGGCGCTGGCTGTTGTCGCTAGTATCCCAAAACCAGTTCAGAGCGTGTCGCTGCGCCGGCGCGTGTTGGCAGTGGCCGCTCTGGGTGCGGTGAGCGCGGCGTTGTACGCGCTGTTGTTCGCCTATGCCGATCAAATCAGTGCAATGTCGGCGGCCGCGCGCAGTGGCGCCAAGTACTACGCCTTGGTGCCGATAGTGATCGCCCTGATCTTCTCCTTCGTACATGGCGCCTTCACTGGCCGCTTCTGGGATGTGCTGGGCCTGAAAGCGCGCGGTCACTGAGGAGCATCTAGGTGGAAGCGATTCAATTCATTCAGCTGACCGCTGAAAACGTATTGCTCCTGTTCCTAGTCGGCTTCGTCGGTGGCATGGTCAGCGGCTTCATCGGCTCAGGCGGCGCGTTTATTCTCACTCCCGCAATGATGAGTCTGGGTGTGCCGGCAGTGGTCGCGGTTGCCAGCAACATGGCCCACAAGTTCCCAAAAGCGCTGGTCGGTTCAATGAAGCGGGCGCGCTACGGTCAGGTCGACGTCAAGCTCGGTGTGGTGATGGGTGTCTTTGCCGAGGGCGGTGTCATGGTGGGCAAGAACGTCATGACTTCGATTCGCGCCGCCTATGGGCCGGCGGGCACTGACCTGTATGTTTCAGCGGTCTTCGTCGTGGTGCTTGCGGTTGTGGGCGCCTTCGTGTTGCGTGATGCCCTGCGCGAGAAACACAATGGACCGGGCAACGTCTTCGAGCCGCGTCTGACGCGACTGGCAAAACGGGTGCACCGTCTGCACATCCCGGGCACCATGATGCACTTCAACAGCATCGGTACCAGGGTATCGGTACTGGTCATTGCTCCCCTGGGTTTTGCCACTGGCCTGCTCGCCGCCTCTATAGCCGTGGGCGGTTTCATCGGTGTGCCAGCCCTGATCTACGTGCTGGGTGTGCCCGCACTCATGGCCACCGCGACCGAGTTGGTCGTCGCCTTTGTCATGGGCCTGGGCGGCAGCCTCTACTATGCGATGGATGGCTTTGTCGACATCCGCCTGTCGATGATCATTCTCGCCGGTTCATTGTTTGGCATTCAGATTGGTGCCATCGGCACCACTTACGTGAAGGACTATGTCGTGAAGCTGGTCATGGCCACGATCATGCTCACGGTGCTGGTCAGCCGTTTCTTCTACATTCCTGGCTACTTGAACAAGTTGGGCAGCTGGAGTGGCCTTGCCGCGGACACCATCGCCAACCTCAACGCAGTTGGGCAATTCGTGCTGGCGTTTGCGCTCATCTTCGGTGCGCTAATGATCTTGACCGCCCTGTATCGGGGTATTCGCGAGCATCGTCGCCATCGCGCGGATGCGATGGTTCTGGCCGAGCAGGTCATGGAGTAGTCCGCCCACTCATTGCTGAGCACGCTCGACCGGAGGCCGGCCCC